>ERZ1740065.1269-NODE-1269-length-14955-cov-12.528792_pt1 | contig 14955 bp, 12 predicted proteins | sample MGYA00581738_ERZ1740065 | MGnify/ENA primary metagenome ERZ1740065 (study PRJEB43018, sample SAMN04849749) | marine metagenome | isolation source: floating plastic debris | place: Pacific Ocean | collected 2008-09-01 | study: EMG produced TPA metagenomics...
GAGGGAGGGGGAGGGAGAGGGAGAGAGGGGGAGAGAGGGGGGGAGGTAGCGGTGAGAGAGAGAGAGAGATACTACGTAATTAATATTAGATCGCATACATAGAAACATGGCTACAGGATGACTAAATGAGGAATGGTGGTAGTGAATTATGAGTGGATGCCAATGATTATTTTATGAGTAATGCTCTACACCTCTGTGTGTTTTGCGAGCAGCTGAGTGAGTCTCTGTGAATCTTTGTGAATCTCCCGCTGATGTGCGCGCTCATGCGGTCACATGCGAGCACATGTGATCACATGCTCGTATGTGCTCGTATATTTGTCACATGCGGGCATGTGCAAGTATATGTAAGGGCACATTGCGCGGGCACATTGACGGGATAATTACAGAAGCCAGCCATTTTTCTCCACTCAAGCTATGAACTGATAGCAAACATGATAAACAGTCGATCTTGATCCTGTTTGGTTAATTGGATAGTCAGAGAGACACAAGGTAGTCAGCAGCTAGTAAATAGGTGGAGCCACTTTCAACTTGAGATGGTGATGCAACACCAGGAAATGCACTACAAACTGACAGCTGTAAGCTCTTTGTACGAATATTGCCTCCTTTGCAAGAAGTGATTTCCTCCACCCGAGCCACAAACTGGTGGAGAACATCACAAATGATCAAGCTTGATGGTCTTGAATCAGTATTGAAAGAGCACAGGTGGAAAGAGGTTCTACTCAACAGCACACCACTATCTGAAAACATGGTGGGTATTGGTATGGAACCTGTGCAAAAGCAGCGACCATTGATATAACTCTTGCTTTGATTCACGCATGAGATTCCTAATACATCATATCCGTAGTCATAAGAACTTTAAACTGTAGGAGACGTTCAAGGGAAAGAAGAAGAGCACGAAATACATCTTGCTAGTGGTGTCAGTGCTGGTACTAACAGTGCTGGTCAGTGCCACGAGAGCCGCCATTTTCTACATGAGCGTGAGTCGAGCTGCTGTCTGCAACAGACTAGCAATGGTAGATGATCCGACGATCGAGAACGACATCGACGCCATGGAAGATGGAAACGCGGTAAGTATGAATAGTCTCAGTGTATGGCGTACGTCTTTCCCGTGTAGACTGTATGGCTTATTCGACAAGAAACTGTCAAATATCTGTTCGTGTTTCAGGTGGTAGAGAAGATGTCTTACAGCGAGAAGAGGAACATTGCGTTCATTCATGAGAAGGATGGGGCATCTACTGTCAATGACTACAGCAAGGTAAGGCTGTCACATGGCCTGTGCCGTTCTATAGCATTCAGGCAAGTGTCTGCCAAGGCCTCTTATTTCTTCATCAACAGGGTATCAGCATAGTGAAAACCTCAGACTCTGACCTGTGCTACGTTGTTCCGACCGGGTCTAAAGTAGAGGACGGGTCCCACACCCGCTCCCTAATATTGAACAGCAGCAATGGAAGTCTGGAGGCTAAGACGTACTCACTGGATACTCAGGTACTGCCAGGCTATATCCAGGACACCAGCTTTGTACCGTCAGAACTGGACAAGGAATGCTCAGTCTACCAGTGGATGATGATCTCCAAACGAGGTATGGGCGATACGTTCCAGTTCTAATATGACTCTGTATAATCAGAGCGATGCCAAGATTTGTTTCTCCTCTCTAGGAATGACTAGAGAGCGCAGGGTTAAGAGAGGAGCTGGAGGCAGTTGGGAGATCCATATATGCACACCCTGGGGCAGCTGTTCCATTAGTTACAATTGTAATAACAGCAGCGGCAAAAAGAGTGATGAAAATGGCAACACGAACAGTAATGGTGACAAAAAAGATGCTACTGGCAATGAGAAAGGCGGCAGTGGCAATAAGCCAAACAGCTTCGTTGGCGGCGGCAGGGGAGGCAACTTCAACGCAAACTAAGTCATAAAATCATCAGCATACCAGCTGTCTGATAACTGTAGTGACGCAATAGCTGTCTCCACTCTGTCTCTCTCTCTCTCTCTCTCTCTATCCATCCATATCTCTTATGGCAGATGATCATTGCTTTATTTGGGTCAGAAATGTAAAACGGAAGGAGATTTATTGTAATTATGAAGATTGGCCGAGAATAAATGCTTTTCAATTGAATGTTTGCTGTCCTCTCACAAATCATAAATCATCTCGAGGGGTTAAATATCAGGATAAGGATTAGTTTTGTGTCGAAGCAACGGTGTTTTCCGTTTGGTGGCATTTATTACTCTCCTATTGGTAAGCGCTCTAGTTTCATAAGCGCCGGTGCTTTGCAGATACTACTCTAGTGCTAAAGCCGGTGATAGCATGATAAGTGCGGACTAAACCTGGCATAGCACCGGTGTAACACAGGTGTGACACCTGCACATGATTTCGGGCCCTTACCAATAGAAGACTGAAACATGCCTTTTCAGCTTACTGTGCTCTCTGCATTATTAGATAGAGGATAGTTATTGCTACTGTGTGAGTTCTAAAGTGCTGGAATGTATGATGAGAGGCTGCTCTACAGTTACAATCCAATCTCCCCGAGCTTACTCAGAGCAGGAAAACTTCAGCCAAATTATATTTGTTGGCTTTCGTCATTCTCCCGTCGACAATTATGCCCTTTCGCGCATGCTCCCGCTTTTTCCTCACTACAGCTCGCAAGCCATGGCGAGCCGTAGCGAGAATCCTCCAGATAAAGCTCGCTCTTGCCTCAGGTAGTGGGCCGCAGGAGAGGCATAACCTGGCTCAGTGGCGCGACTCTTCCACCGAAAGTGTAAGCGCGCCTCGCGTTGTTTTCGTTTACTGCTCCTTGTCGCAGCGTCTTCCGTCGGTCGGCATTTTCTATGCTTGCATTCCAGTAGTATAGTAAAGAAGCAACGGAGATCTCACACGAATATATAGATATTATCAAAGCAGTTTCGAGACTAAGTTATATGTGTGGAGAAATCAAAGGCAGATTCAGGCTGACGCCTTGTGTCAGTAAAAACATCGGTCTTGACCGATGCTTTACGTGAACAATGGTTATGCAGTCAACGGATGCAATTCTCATTTGAACAGCTATGCATATAATTATGATTTCTGCGTTAGTAGACAAAATTGGCTTCCCTGGAAATTCATAGGCATTCATATGAACCATCTTATGCAAACTTGAGGCAGGCCTATGTATTCATAGGTACCCGTCCTGATCTAATAATCATCACAACCGAGAACTTTTCTCTTCCCTACTTTGTAATGATTCCAGTTGCAGCAATATTATCTCCGCACGCAACAGCCACGCGGCAAACAATCCACATGAAAACATGGTGTCAGCAGCAAGATCATATAATTCTAAGACAAGAGGTGGTTATAGCAGTGTGCTCAGCCCGTATAGCTTATGTTGGGGAGTGGATTTATTTTAGGTGTACAGGTGTCACAGAGCAATGATCTGAACGTTTCAATTGATGATTATCTGAAACTGTCAACTTTACGGCCTGCTGAAGGTAGAGGTGTGTTGATAGGTAGTATAAAAGAAATGCTGAGACAAGTTCCACAAACGAGATTGAGCCTGCGAGGATAGGTGAGGTCTAAACTTCGAAAGGTTCTGAGATCATATGATCAGCTTTGTGTTGGCACAAGCACAGTTTGGCTAATGTACATCCGTAAAAACTTATCTCCAGCCTGAAATGATGGAGCTCCTTTGAAGCAGTCAGTGGTACCATGATATACCATCATATTCACTTCTCAAAGAAATGATGGCTTTGATAACTGCTGGTAGCAACAATCTGATAGCGATAATGCTGCTGACAATCCAGCAATCTATACACCGTTCCGTTTTCATATTTGTATGGAGCTGTGACTGAGAATTGTAAATGCAAAGGAGTTGTGACGCTGCTTGTTACTAGTTGCTGTTTCTAACTCAGTTGGTTCACGCTCTGCCATCTAATTTATCATCGTCATACGCCTGTAAAAATCTGCCACATCCACAAATCATGGTAGAGACAGTGAGTTTCTTACTGCTACCCGCAGAAACTGATGATATAAGCGTAAAGTCTGACAGTATGAATCACTTGCAGGTCCTGATAGCGCTAGAGACAGCTTCCTATCCGCCATACAAAGAGGTAAGAATAAAAATCTCTCAACTTCAAACTTTCACTCCTCTCATTAGATTTTGATCTGCAGTCTATATGAGTAAATGCTACCAGTTATCGACGACAAATCTTCTCATGATAATTCAGAAATATATCTAACAGAAGTTACTGTTGTTCACAGAACACATGGTATTTCGTTTTTTCAGAGAAGATGAAGGTGAGCTGTTGGTTACTACTGATTGCTTTGAGTGTGGTTGCAATGGTAGTAGCCGATCGGGGAGGAGGAGGTTTTGGAAAGAGAGACGAGCTTGACCAAAGACACCTCGATTCCGGTAGAAGGAAGAGGGAACCGGACACCAATGATAGGGGAAAGAGGGAACAAGGTGACAATGGTGATAAGTGGTGGGTAGACGATGATGACAAGGGGAAGAGGGAGATATTTTCTTACAAAGGAGCAAAAAGAGAACAAGCTAGCGATGACAAGGGGAAGAGGGAGATAAGTTCTTTGAAGAGAGAAGAAACAGACGACGAAATCACTCACTGGAGAGGGTAAAGACTGGTTAGCTGATGGGAATGAGCAACTCTCCTCCTATCAAACACACCTGTCTCATTTAATGAAAGAGAAGCTGTTTTATGTGACCTGCTATCATCATCTTACTTGTGACCAGTTTTGATCTATTTGACACAGAAAAACAGCAGAGAAGCAGAAGGCACGAATTATTCACTTATAATCCAGCCCATACAACCAGTAAGCACTATGGTAGAGATAATTTTTTCTTATTCGAGAGATAGCTGCAAGGCCATTGCTATTCGCAGCCCAGCCAGAAGCATGTTATATCTTCCCACAAGTATTATGAATTATGACCATATGAGGGGAATAAAACCTGATCATTCAGATGATCACAAAAACTCAGCAAACAGGTCAACTCATTTCATAGGTTCATCCCATTTTAGAGTTTCCACCAAGATTTGGCTTGTACAGTTGCAGTGTCAGAAGATGTTCCTTCCAGCTTAATCTACATCAGCGGCTGCCTAGAGTGATAAGTTTATATGCGCATGCCACATTAGGTATCACTTTGATATACAGTCGGGCGCTACTTGCAGTTCTTTTCCGCTCAATGATTATGAATACTGCTGACTGCAATCAAGCGGAAGTTGATCAGGCCAGCAGTAGTTTCTACAGCAGTTACAATTGAGAGGTGACTCGCATGCCTGAGTTGTTCAATCAGAGGATGAATATACTTTTACTGTCAAATCTGACTTGATAGCTACGATCTAACGGTTGCGAAAATAGTGCCGAAAAATCATCGCTATCATTATATTATGCTATAGAAATTACACCCAATATACTTTTTATAGGAGTTGTCTTCCCATCTATGGGATCACTGTCATTTTTATTTCTTAATGAACTTGAAGGAAACGCTAACAATTATGTCGCTATCAAATCCGGTTCTACAGTATTCATCATGTGATAGTGGTGCTGCATAGCACCTGTAAGAACGTTTTATCATCATAAATGTTCGTCATTTTACATTCAAATGATGCGTGCTTCATCTCATGTGTTTCATAGGTGCAGTATCTTCCCTTCTCATCAGGTGAATAGTTGTCACGCTCTCCACTGAACAGGTTAATCTATCGCTTCTTCCTTTCTCTCAGGCTGGTGCTCCCTCTTCCCCTTCTCATAAAAATATTGATCTCTTTTTCCTGGGTCGTCATTGTCTTCCTCATTTTTTCCTTTGTCATCATTTATCCACCACTATCCATTGTATGAAAAATGCATCTTATGGGCTGTGAGGGATTTGGCTAGCAATCATAGAACTCGCCCACCCATGAGAAGACAACTCTTGGATAAATAGCTGGGAACCAATGCGTACAGATTGCAACGGCTTTAATTTTCAACGTTAATTTGTGAATGTCCTGAAAGGTAGGTGAAACTGCAGCATTTCTGTACTTTATCTACTGTTACGGTGATAATGATAACAAAGTTCTATTTATAGCGTTTATAATGAGTTGCTTAGCAACGCTATCAAAATATTAGTTTTAGTTGTATAGAGCTTAGTAAGCCTACAGGTCACTCATCCCAACCCTTTATAGTTACAGCCTATATTTTTTCTCTCACTTACAACCTTGGGCAGCAGTAATTCCCCACATTTACAGTATGAAAATGATATATAGTATGTATATATGAAGCACCTCGCAATCCTCTGAAAATATTCTCTCGTAATCAATTGCTATCAATCAGGGCTGTGAATAGTTTCCGGAGCCACAAACGCTATAGTAGAAATTACATGGACACAAAAATGTCAGAGTGCCAGAGTAGGCGCTCGTCAGAATGGAAATCGGAAATCAGAAATATGGGTGGAGCTGAGTCCGACCTTGGATAATAATACAAGACCAGGAAATGCACCGCAAATCGACAGTTATAATCTCTTTATACGAAGGTACTCTGTCCTCCGGGAAGACGTTTGGCTTTTGTGAATCTTCTGACAATGTGCGTGCTCACACCGTCACATGTGAGCAACTGTGAGCACGTGCTCACATGTGCGCGTATCTGCCTCACATGCGGGCATGTGCGAGTATATGAGCGGGCATGCGCGGTCATATTGACGGAATAATCACAAAAGCCAAACATATTTTGCCACTCAAGCTATGAACTGACAGGAAAAATGACAAACAGTCGATCTTGATCATATTCAGTTAATTGGATAGTCACAGAGACACAAGGTAGGAAGCAATGAGTAGATAGGTGAAGCCACTTTCAACTTGAGATGGTGATGCAACACCAGGAAATGCACCACAAACTGACAGCTGTAAGCTCTTTGTACGAATATTGCCTCCTTTGCGGAGAAGTGATTTCCTCCACCGGAGCCACAAACCGGTGGAGAAGATGACAAATGATCGAATTTGATGGTCTTTAATTAATCCGACTGTAAGAAAGCTTTACCCCAATATCAGTATAAATGGAGCATATCAGGATTGACAGAGCACAGGTGGCAACAGGTTGTCTTCCACAGCACACCACTATCTGACAACATGGTGGGTACTGGTATGGAACCTCTGCTATAGAAGCAGCCATTGATATCACTCTTGCTTTTATTTGCACATGAGATCACACTACATCATATCCGTAGTCATATGAACTTTAAACTGTAGGATAAGTTTGAGGGACGGAAGAAGAGCATGAAATTCATCTGGCTAGTGGTGTCAGTGCTCGTACTGACACTGCTGGTCAGTGCCACGAGAGCCGCCATTTTCTACATGAGCTTGAGTTGAGCTGCTGTCTGCAACAGACTAGCAATGGCAGATTATTCGACGATCGAGAACGACATCGACGCCATGGAAGATGGAAGTGTGCCAAGTATGAATAGTCTCAGAAAATGGCGTATGTCTTTCCAGCATAAGCTGTATGGCTTATTCGACAAGAAACTATCAAATATCCGTTCGTGTTTCAGGTGGTAGAGAATATGTCTTACAGCGAGAAGAAAAAAATTGCATTCATTTATGAGAAGGACGGGGCTTTTACTGTCAACGACTACAACAAGGTAAGTCTGTTATATGGCCTGTGCCATTCTGCAGCATTCAGGCAAGTGTCTATCAAGTGCTCTCATTCCTGCAACATCAGGGTATCAGCATAGTGAAGACTTCAGACTCTGACCTGTGTTATGTCATTCCTACTGGATCTAAAGTGGAGGACGGATCCCACACCCGCTCCCTAATATTGAACAGCAGCGATGAGAGTCTGGAGGCAAAGACATACCCACTGGATACTCAGGTACTGCCAGGTCACATTCAGGACACCAGCTTCGTACCGTCAGAACTGGACAAGGAATGCTCAGTCAACCAGTGGATGATGATCTCCAAACGAGGTATGGGCGATATGTTCCAGTTCTACTATGACGCTGTATAATCAGAGTGATGCCAAGATTTGTTTCTCCTCTATAGGAATGACTGGCGAGCGCAGGGTTAAGAGAGGAGCTGGAGGCTGTTGGGAGATCCATATATGCACACCCTGGGGCAGCTGTTCCATTAGTTACAATTGTAATAACAGCAGCAGCAAAAATAATGATGATGATGATAGTAACAGCTATTTGTAGCCATTTTTGCTGATCTCTGCCCTCAAACAAAGACTGATTGACTTTGCAGGGATTCTTCTTACAGAAAATAGCCAAGTGAGAGGATGAGCTTTTCATAGCTGGCAATGCAAGCACTTGTTGCGCACAGTAACCGAAATACCAGAAAGCAGTTTTAGTAAATAGAAATTTAAACTATTATTCAGAACCAAAACCGTCACAGACCAATTACTTACACATGTCCACCGCTTTCCCATCATTGCTGGCATCACCATTCGTTCAGCCAACTGCTTCATCAAAGACCTCTCTATGCCATTGTCTATGCCTATGTCTATGCCATTCTCATTGCTAACCTATAAGACTATTTCCCTTGTCACCACCTTTGCGCACATATTCATCTATTTATCTAACTGGAGGTGAATACAGCCTTCACCACACATGTATACACTCAGTTTCATTTAATCAAACGTCTGTTACTGATTTTGGCAGTAGAGAAAACAGCTTAGAGGCAACTGGAACGCGAACTAAGTCATGACATCATCAGCATACCAGCTGAGTAATTATTACAGCCATATGGTAGTTATCTCCTCTCTCTCTCCCTCTCTCTCTCTCTCTCTCTCTTTATCCATTCATATCTCTTAAGGCAGATGATCATTGCTTTATTTCGGTCACAAATGTAAAATTGAAGGAGATTTATTGCTTGCAATCGGGAAGATTGACCCAAAATAAATGCTTTTCAATTGAATGCTTGCTGTCCTCTCACAAATCATAAATCATCCCGAGGGATGAAATATCAGCATGAGGATTATTCTTGTGTCAAAGCAACGGTGTTTTCCATTTGGTGGCATTTATTACTCTCCTATTGGTAAGCGCTGTGGTTTCATAAGCGCCAGTGCTTTGCAAACACTACTATAGTGCTAAAGCCGGTGATAGCATGATAAGTGCGGACTAAACCTGGCATAGCACCGGCGTGACACTGGCACATGATTCCGGCTTCCCTGCGGATAAAAGACCAAAAGATGCCTTCTCAGCTTACTGTGCTCTCTGAGTTATTGGATAGAGGATAGTTATTGCTACTGTGTGAGTCCTTAGGTACTGGAGTGTATGATGAGAGGCTGCCCTACAGTTACGATGCAGCCTCACTCTTACTCAGAGCAGGAAAACTTCAGCCAAATTAGATTTTTCCATATAGAGTCTAGAGGTGAAACCTAAATTTTCTAAAAGCGAATTAGTATAATAAAGAAGAAACGGATCATATCTCACACAAATATAGGTATATTCTCCAAACAGTTCCGAGACTAAGTAATATGTAGGGAGAAATCAAAGGCAGATTCAGACTGACGCTGCTGCCATCGGTCTTGACTAAATTTTCTTGTCAGCTAGCAGGAAATAGATGAAGAAGTCACAACTTATCACTCAAAAACCTCAGTTATCATTGCTATGCGGTCGACGGATGCAATTCTCATTTGAACAGCTATGCATATAATTATGATTTCTGCGTTAGTAGACAAAATTGGCTTCCCTGGAAATTCATAGGCATTCATATGAACCATCTTATGCAAACTTGAGGCAGGCCTATGTATTCATAGGTACCCGTCCTGATCTAATAATCATCACAACCGAGAACTTTTCTCTTCCCTACTTTGTAATGATTCCAGTTGCAGCAATATTATCTCCGCACGCAACAGCCACGCGGCAAACAATCCACATGAAAACATGGTGTCAGCAGCAAGATCATATAATTCTAAGACAAGAGGTGGTTATAGCAGTGTGCTCAGCCCGTATAGCTTATGTTGGGGAGTGGATTTATTTTAGGTGTACAGGTGTGACAGGTGAGCTGTGAAGATGCAGTACAGGTACGAGTACTCCTACCGCTAAGCACAGGTATACTCTTGAGAAATCGCTTTACAGGGATTTTTACTCTCAGTTCATGAGACAACGGGATGACTACAATTGATGTGATTTCAGCATGCAATCTTTATTTTTGAGTGTTTAAGATATTACTGACAAATACTGTCACACGCAAATCCTACACTACGAAGGAAATTGTGAGTAACTTACATATTTATGTCAAAGATTATTTTTAAAGTGAAAGCTAACATAATTCACGAAGACAATCCAGGAAGAGCGAAGAGAGGCTAATTGTTACTTCAATTACTGATACTGTTGCCGTTACCGTTGCCGTTACCGTTGCTGTTACCGTTGCTGTTACCGTTGCTGTTGGTGTTACCGTTACGATTAGAATTGCAGTTAATTTCGACACTAACATCACAATTGTTACAGCCTTTGACCTTCACCTTTACGTCACCACAATCTCGCTTCTTTTTGCCACCCCCGAAGAACCAGCCGGCAGCTCTCTTTTCCCGGCGCTCATGTCTTAGTCCATCTGAAACCAGAAATATTATCACTCTGTGGAACTTCTTACTCAGCAGGATATTCGCGGAGTTGAGGTTCGATAGCGCCACCTTACTAACCTCGCCTGGAGATCATCATCCACTGGTAGACTGAGCATTCCTTGTCTAGCTCTGACGGTATGAAGCTGGTATCCTGGATGTAGCCTGGCAATACCTGGGTGTCCAACGGGTACGTCTTAGCCTCCACACTCTGGTTATTGCTGTTCAATATTAGGGAGCGGGTGTAGGACCCGTCCTCCACTTTAGATCCGGTGGGAACAACGTAGCACAGATCAGAGTCTGAGGTTTTCACTATGCTGATACCCTGTCGGAGTAAGAATTAGAACACTTGAGAGACACTTGCATTCAAGTGTCAAACAGTCACAGACCACGTGGCGGCATTACCTTGTTGTAGTCTTGGACAGTAAATGAACCGTCCTCTTTGTACGTGAAAGCGATGTTCCTCCTCTCGCTGTAAGCTAACCTCTCTGCCACCTGAATTGTTAAATGTGTTAGTGAGGCTGACTGAGTGTAATCTATCGTAAAGAGGTGCAAAACATACCGCATTCGTATGTACTCACATCATTGCCATTTTGACTGATACGGACATCGGCCTTGATGATGGATTCGTCTGCCCCTGTTTCCACACTGCAAGCAGGTTCCCGCATCACAGCCATGTAGATGACTGCAGCGGTTGTAACACTGACCACCAGTGTCATTATGAATACTGACACCGCTAGCCAGGTGGATCTGGTGTCGGTTGTCTGTCCCTCAAACTTATCCTAGAAATGTTAGCAATGTTCTCAGGAATATTCAGATGTTCGAATACAGCAAGCTTAGGTCTGTAAATAATGGTACTTACCATGCTTGCAGCTAGTGATGTATCTTGCCAACGGGGAGATACTGCTTGCTGTGCTGAGTGGGCTATGAGCGGCTGTATTTATACTGATCTGGAGGGACGGGGAGAGTAACTCAGCTATTAAATGATAATTATATCTATCATAAATTTCCATCATTTGTCATGTGGTACGCCAAGATTTGGTAAAGCTCGAGGAACACATCCCTCTCACAGCGCATACCGTCTTAGACAAAGCGATAAAGGGGTCAGAGTTCAGGGCATATCCTTATGCTGTGTAAGTAATCACGGTCGGTCACAGCGCCACTTACGTTGGCACTCCTCATCCACATCGCATACAAAATGTCTGTGTTATGTTCATGTCAGTTATTTCCTGGTACAAACACATCCATTTTGTTAACCATGACTGATCTGAGGTGAATACAGCCTACCGTGCAGATAGATTAAGGGTTTACCTATTAATATCAACTATTTCCTTGTTCGTACCACCTATAACCAATCATCCGCCCATAGCTGTGTCATACCGCGGATTGATGCCCTCCTACCGTAGCGTGCACGGCTCAATCAATCATTAATTACGCAAAATTGTACCTCTGTGCTTTTAAACTTCAATTTTTATCTTATACAGTATTTGAAGATCAAGCCCATCGTAAGACCGTTTGTGGTAACTGTTTATTTTTGTTGAAGTGAGAGGTTTTTGACTGGGTGTGACTGTCGTGATCCTTATAGCACTGGCTTCATTGCACCAGACTCCATGACTAGTTATTTGGTGTCACACTATGTTTTGGAATTTTCTCATGATATGCGTCCTACAACAGGGAACCCTTATGCATTTATTTTCTTGTTCTTAAGCTTCCTTGAAAAGTAAGGATACATACAGCAATACACATGTCGAGTAGGTTTGGAGTTCCAGCTTTCAGTCTTCAGCTTACTGTGCGATCTGATTGATTATTACTGATCCCATTGCAGCCCCTCGTACAACTGTTTGTACGCAGGTCTGTCAAATAGATTAGATGCCCATTTGCCTAGAGAGTACCTCAGGTCCATTATGGGCGTTGGATGATGGAGGATCAGGGCCTTATAGGTTGCTTCTATGTTGACTGTCTCATGGATGACACGAGTGTTTCTCAAGCATATGGCCAGCCTTGTGCCGCATGGAATCGGCCAAGCTGAACTTTCTCGGGACTGTCGCTGACAGAGCCGCCCCACAATGCAATGCGCGACCCCCACAATGCACTGTGACCGGATAAAGATTCATCGCGAAGTAAAAAAGTAAAGATGTAACGATGGAGATAAATAACAATATGCTTATGGAAGTCTTTAAATCATACCCAGCACTATATGATCAACGAATCTTGAATTTCAAAGATAGGAGGAAGAAGGAAAATTCTGGGAAGAAGGTAGCAGAAGAGATGGGTGTTGATTAGAAGGACTGTGCTAATCTCAAAAAGGGGTATCAATCGATTCGGACAAAATTTGGCAAATCTCTGAGCACCCAAAGAACAGCATCAGGAGCAGGCACGGGTGATTTAGGGCCGATATAACCTGAATTCGAGCATCTGAGCTGGTTGAGCAACTGTCAGAAACAACCAGCTACCCCTTCTTCTTCATTGGCTAGAAGTATTTCAGCACCATTTCAACCAGTACTAATAGATGAGGAAAACGATGATGTGCAGCCTAGCGACGGTACACCTAGAGCTCAGGTCAGTATTTATTTATAACTATGAAGGAGAATCATTAGGGGTACAATAAATTTTGAACTATCACAATGGGCTGCAGTTGTTGGATGGTTCAGGATATTCCTTGTTATGTTGTCGGAGGCATCAAGTTTACTTAGTTTTCCTCAGATAACAATGCCAAATGCAAGACCATGGTTTGCCCAAGCCAACAGGAAAAGGGTTGCTACCAGTGAGGACGAAGTAAGACCTTTTCAGCTGTAAACCCTTCATCCTATATATTGTCCTTACATATATCATATTATAACTGCAACGTGTAGCTCCTATTGATTCCAGATTGATGCTCGACTCCTAAAATAGCTCGATGGTATAAAAAATGATTGCACAGAAGACATATTCCTGCTATCCCTGGCACCAACATCGAGAAACCTACCTCGACTGAAATGGATGGCTACCCATATCAGTATAGTGAAGGTATCTAAGCGTTAACCGGTCAGTGAAATGGTGTGGTGTAGTTTGCTCTAGATTCAGTTACTTGCGTGCATTCCAAGGCTAGCTATTACACGTACGCTCAACCTCTTTGATCATGATCATGCATCATGCTGAAGCTGAAGCACAAATGGTGAGCCCATCATCATATGGCCAACCGATACTATATGAGTAACAGCAGCCACAACAACAGCAGCAGCTAGAACAGCAGCAGCTACAACAGCAGCAGCTAGAACAGCGATCTCCATCAGGGTTTCACCATTACGACATTATATCAGGCGATACTCTCATTAGTATGACGCTCCAATTGGTCTCAGAGATCTAGTTATCATTCTAGTTATTGTTATAGATATTATTACGCATAGTCTCAACAACCAAAATTCATGTTACATATATGTATGTAGAAATAATGTACATGTATAGAAAAAAAATATTATTTTTATCAGCAGTTCAATAATAAAATGTGAGTATCAACATCAACATCAACATCAAAATCAACATCAACATCAACATCAACATCAACATCAACATCAACATCATTGTTCATCATCAACATCAACATCAACATCAACATCATTGTTCATCATCAACTCGCAGCCTCCCAGTGCTCCTCACATGGTCTGACAGCCATAACAATGAGCCAGCGGGCAGACAGACAGACAGACAGGACACCGAAATAATTTTTGATTGAGCGTAAGCGAAAGCCGATAATTCAAAACATGTTCCTCTTCAACCAAATTATGACCAGAATATGGTTCCATAAGCCACTGTTTAAGTGGAAAAGCATCATCGATTATGACGTAATAAGGCAGATATGTACCATTCCTCTCACGAGGTTGTGGAATTGGCGGTTTTCAGGTGTCAAAGTCTTGAAAAAGCTATGTTTTACGGATAATTGCAGCATCATTATCTCTGCCATAACTTCCTATGTCCACGTAAATGAACTTGAGCTTGGCATCACATATAGCCATGAGGACTGTGCTATGGAAGCCTTTGTAGTTATAATGCATGCTACCATCAAATTTTAGGCAATACATAGCCACATGCTTCCCATCCACAGCACCAAGCACGTATGGCAAATACCATTCTGCTTCAAATTTGTCTGCTTCTCATAGCCACTCCTCTGCTGTACTCGGCGTTTCAAGTAGATTGTGATTAAGGATTCTCAATGTGCATCACGGATTTCTTTGATGATGTTCAACGTAGTTGTCTTGAGGAGCAAAAAGTTGAAGGATTGATATTGTTGTCTTCTGCAATAAAAATAAAAATGAAAATGAAAGTAAATGATAATAAAGTAATATAAAATATATAAAATATATAAAATATATAAAATATATAAAATATATAAAATATATAAAATATATAAAATATATAAAATATATAAAATATATAAAATATATAAAATATATAAAATATATAAAATA
>ERZ1740065.1270-NODE-1270-length-14936-cov-6.096835_pt1 | contig 14936 bp, 11 predicted proteins | sample MGYA00581738_ERZ1740065 | MGnify/ENA primary metagenome ERZ1740065 (study PRJEB43018, sample SAMN04849749) | marine metagenome | isolation source: floating plastic debris | place: Pacific Ocean | collected 2008-09-01 | study: EMG produced TPA metagenomics...
GAGTCGATCCGGCTCGCCTCGAAAGCCTACGTGTTCGAGCCGACCACCGCGCAGACCTGGGTGACCATGCGCTCGATGATCGAGAACTTCCTGACCTCGATCTGGAAGCAGGGGGGGCTCGCGGGCGCTGTGCCCACTGATGCGTTTTCGGTGCACGTGGGCTTGGGCGAGACCATGACACCGGTCGATATTCTCGAAGGCATTCTGCGCATCACCGTTCTGGTGGCGGTCACGCGGCCTGCGGAATTCATCGAGATCACCTTCCAGCAGCAAATGCAGAAATCATAAAGATAGAGAGGAGTTTCAGCTATGGCAGACGACGGTTCCGCCCAAACGCAGGCCATCTGGCCGCTTCCCAAGTTCCACTTTCAGGTCAAGTGGGACGACACTGAGCTTGCCTTTCAGGAGGTCTCGGGCCTCGACATCGAAAGCGAGGCCATCGAGTACCGCGCGGGCAACAACCCGGTGTTTTCCACGATCAAGATGCCGGGGATGATCAAGACCTCCAACATCACCATGAAGAAGGGGGTCTTTGCCAAGGACAACGCCATCTGGGACTGGTTCGCCGAGATCAAGATGAACACGATCACCCGCAAGGCGCTGACGATTTCGCTGCTGGACGAGGGGCAGAACCCCACGATGGTCTGGAAGGTGCAGAATGCCTTTCCGGTCAAGGTCACGGGCACCGACCTCAAGGCCGATGGCAATGAGGTGGCGGTGGAAAGCATCGAGATCGCGCATGAAGGCTTTGTGATCGAGAACGCCTGAGCCTCATGGACCTGTTTGATCCTCCTGTCGCGTTTCATTTTTCGGTGGTGTTCGTGGGGCTTGTCCCACCGGTGCCGGACATGGCGTTTCAGGAGGTCAGCGGGCTGGAAAGCGGCATCGATCTGGAGCCGCTGGTGGAGGGGGGCGAAAACCGGTTCGTGCACCAGCTGCCCAAACCGGCGAAGCGGACCAACCTCAGCCTGAAACGCGGGATGACGACATCCACGAGCGGGCTGGTGCAATGGTGCAAGAGCACCCTGGAGGGGGATTTCGCCGAGACCATCGTGCCCAAGGACATGACGGTCTCGCTGCTCAACCAGATGCGTATTCCGGTGGCGTCCTGGTCGGTGGGCAATGCGTTTCCGGTGAAGTGGTCGGTGGGGAATTTCGACGCGATGAAAAACGAACTGGCGGTCGAGACGATCGAGCTGGCCTATACGACACTGAAGAGGATGATGTGATGGCGATTGAAATCGGATCGCTGGTGGTCAAGGGGCAGTTTGGTCCCGCGCCGCGGGCGGCGGAGCAGGAGCGCGTTGACGTGGCACGCGCGCTGGCCGAGATGCGGCGCGACCTGCTGGAGGACATGCGGGAGATGATGGCGGAAGCGCAGCGCCGGTCGCAGGATCGTTGATCCATGGCCAAGCTGAAGATCATCCGCTGCAAGATCCAGAACGGGCAGATCAAGGAGCAGAAGGGCGACGCCAACACCTTCGAAGCCACGATCAACCCGCAGGATTATTCGCACACATTCGGGCTGAAGTATTCCGGCACCGGCGAGGGCAGCAGCACGGCGGGGGCGTTGGGCAAATCCGCGCCGGTGGCGAAATTCGCCAGCTCAGAGCCTGAAAAGCTGAGCTTTACCATCGTACTGGATGGCACCGGCGTGGTGCCGGATGCTGCCGGTGTGACGGTGGCCGAACAGATCGATAAGCTGCGCACCATCGCCTATGATTACGATGGCGATGAGCATGAGCCGACGCCGGTCAAGGTGATCTGGGGCAAGGGGCTCAAGGCGTTTTTCGGGCGGCTGACCTCGCTGAACGTGGATTACAACCTGTTCCATCCCGATGGCTCTGCGCTGCGCGCCAAGATCAAGCTGGATTTCGTCGAGGCGAAGACGGATGCGGAGGAGGCGCGCGAGGCCAAGCGCAAATCCCCCGACATGACCCATGTGATCCGCGTGCAGGAGGGCGATACGCTGCCGCTGCTGTGCCAGCGGGTCTACAAGGATGTGAGCAAATATCTGGAGATCGCCCGGATCAACGAGCTCGACAGTTTCCGCGATCTGCAGCCCAACACGCTGCTGCGGTTTCCGCCGATGCGGTGAGGGGGGCGCATGGCTGACAGTCCGAACGATGGCGCCGACGGGCCGATCACGGTCACGATCAAGGTGGCGGGCAGCGCGATTGACGATACCCTGCAGATCGCGCGGGTGCAGGTGGATGCCGCTGTCGGGCGGCTGCCCGAGGCGCAGCTGGTGCTGATGGCGGGGTCGATTGCGGAGAACGCGTTTCCCGAAGCCGATGGGTCGGACTTCAAGATCGGGTCGGAGATTTCGATGGCCGCGGCCTATGGCGACGGGTCGGATCAGGATCTGTTCAAGGGGGTGATCATCGCCAAACGCCTGAGGATCACACGTGGCGCGCCGCGGCTGGAGCTCTCTTGCATCGACAAGGCGGCCAAGCTGACCCACACGCGTAAATCCGCGTTTTACGAGGCGAAGAAGGACAGCGATGTGATGTCGCAGATCCTTTCGGACGCCGGGCTGTCGGCCGATGTGACGGCGACAACGGATACGGCGCGCGACATCCTGCGTCACATCTGCACCGACTGGGGGTATCTGCGCAGCCTTGCCGACCGGAATGGCCATGTGCTGACGGTCAGCGACGGCAAGGTCACCTCCGCTCCGCCGGAGACCGATGGATCGGCGGCGCTGACGGTCACGCTGGGGGTGGACATGATCAGTTTCGATGCGCGTGTGGATGCGCAGAGCAGCCTTGGCGGGGCGCAGGCCAGCGCGTGGGATTCGGCGTCGCAGGAACCGGTGCTGGAAAAAGGCAAGGACCCGGCGATGGGCAAGTGGGGCACCTACACGCCCTCCGCGCTGGCCGATGTGCTGGGCGCGCGCGACCATGTGCTCAGCACCGCGCGCGAGATACCGTCAGCGGACCTGAAAATCGTCACGAATGCACGGACCCTGCGCACGGCGCTCGCATCCATCCAGGGCACTTGCACGTTTCAGGGTTCGGGCCTTGCAGTCCCGGGTGTGGTGATCGAGCTGGAGGGTCTGGGCGATCGGTTCAGCGGTGAGGCCTATGTGGGTGGCGTGCGGCAGATCATCGAAGAGGGCGCCTGGACGACGGAGGCGATGCTGGGTCTGCCGGACAGCTGGAACGTGGATGCGCCGGGGTTCGAAGGGGAAAGCGCGGCGGGGCTGGCTGCGCCCATCCACGGGCTGCAGGTCGGCAAGGTGGTCAAGCTCGACGAAGATCCCGACAGCAAGATGCGCATCAAGATCAAGCTGCCGATGATCGCCGACCCGGCCCCGGAGGTCTGGGCGCGCTATGCCCAGCCCTATGCCTCGAACGCGGCGGGCATCCAGTTCATGCCGGAGATCGATGACGAGGTGCTGGTCGGGTTCCTGAATGCCGATCCCAATGCGGCGGTGGTGCTCGGGTCGGTGCACAACGCCAAGACCCCGCAGGCGGAGACGCCGACGGCGGATAACTTCATCAAGGGCATCGTGACGCGCGAGGCGATGAAGCTGCAGTTCGATGAGGAAAAGAAGATCATCACCATCGAGACGCCGGGCGGGCACAAGGTGACGATGGATGACGATGCGACCAGCGTGACGGTGCAGGACACCACCGGCAACAAGATCGAGATGACCAGCAGCGGCATCGACATCAGCAGCCCCGGCGACATCTCCCTGACGGCGACGGGCGCGGTCAACATCGCCGCGACCGGCGATACCAGCATCAGCGGCATGAATGTGACCGCCGAGGGCGATGTGGGATTCACCGGCAAGGGCGGGGCCACCGCCGAGGTCAGCTCGGGCGGTCAGACGACCGTCAAGGGCGCAATGGTCATGATCAACTAGGGGGGAGACGGCGATGCCGCCAGCAGCACGGATCACGGATATGCAGACCTGCCCGATGGTGACAGGGGTCGTGCCCCATGTGGGCGGCCCGGTGATCGGCCCGGGCGTGCCCACGGTGCTGATTGTAAACCTGCCCGCCGCGGTTGTCGGCGACAACTGCACCTGTGTCGGCCCGCCCGCCACCATCGTGAAAGGATCGGCCACGGTGATGATCGGCGGCAAACCTGCCGCGCGCATGGGCGACACGACCTCGCATGGCGGCAGCATTGTGCTGGGCGCCCCGACCGTGATGATTGGAGGCTGACGGTGGCGGATCCCTCTTTCCTTGGCCGCGGCTGGGCTTTCCCGCCCGCCTTTGACAGCGGTACCGGCGCGGCCCGCCTGGTGCAGGCGGAAGAGGATATCGCCGAGAGCCTGCGCATCCTGATGGAGACACGCCCGGGTGAGCGGATCATGCACCCCAACTACGGCTGCCGCCTGCATGACCTGGTGTTCGAGCCGATGAGCAGTGAAACCGAGGCGGAAATCGAGGTGGCGATCTCCCGGGCGATCCTGTTCTTTGAACCGCGCATCAAGCTGGGTGCGGTGACGGTGGATGTCCGCGCCGCGCTGGAGGGGCATCTGGCGGTGACGCTGAATTACACCGTGGTCGAGACCAACGAGCGGCACAACATGGTGTTTCCCTTCTACATCACCGAAGGCACGCTGGTGTCTCAAAAGCCGGTGCCTGCTGCATGAAGGGCGCGGTTGCATATCTGCTGGTCGCCACGCTTGCGGGCTGCGGCGCGGTGGAGGCGGTGCAGACCAGCAAGACCTTTGAGCTGTTGGGCCTGGCCCCGGACGAGCCCTGCGTGGTCACCCGGCGCGAGGGCAAGCGGCTCGCCGGGTCCTACCTGCGGCAACCTGTTGCGTCAGAGGGCAGCGACGTGTTCTTCGTGACGGGCAAGACGTCCCGCAAGGGGCTGCCGCGCAATCTGGTGTTCAACGATCAGACCCTGCGCCGCATTCGCCCGCAGGAAGATGGCACGCTCGATGGCTCGCGCCGCTCGGTGGCGACGCCAATCGACGGTCTTGGCGTCGACGGCCAGCTGCCCGCAGCCTACACCATGAAGTATCGCGCGGAGCGGATCGATTATGACGGCCCCGTTGTGGTGGGGCCGAGCCCGACCGGCTTTGAAATTCCGACAACCGGGCGGGTGGTCTATTCGGGCAAGGTGCGCTTGACGCTCACCACATCGCCCGCCGATGCCGCACCGGTGACCACCGTCAAGATGGCGGATTTCACCGCAGACATCGGATATGGATCGCAACAGGCGCAGTTCATCGTGGATGCCGGGGCTGCCGGTCTGCCGTTCGACGGGGTACAGTGGACGCGGCTGGGGCTCTGCGGCACGCGGGTGACCAGCTCGGGGCAGGGGCAGGTGTTTTTCGCACAGAAGGACGGCGCGCGTCAGATCCCGTTCCAGGCCGGGCGCGAGGCCACACCGATTCGCGCATTACTAGAATCATCGCAGTTTGCCAGCGCCGACCGGCCCGGCCCGCCGGACAGTTTCGGGGGCACGTTCATCATTGCGGGGGACATTGGCACGCTCAGCGGTGTTTTCATCGCAACACAACCTGAAAGGGAAGAAAATACCGACCCCCTGTAGGGTCAAGGTTTGCGGTTTTGCTTGCGTTCGGCAAGTGGGCGCATAGTGTTAAAAGGTCTCCTATTGTTCTCAAACGTTTATGATTGCTCAGGTTTTTGTGGCCAGGGGTGGCCGCTTTTCAATGACTGCCAGAGGTGTCGATAGCTGCCGTGCATCGAAATTGGGATGATATTCTCGTCACGCCGGGGTCGCTGTGCAGCGACAGGTTGCCGGGGGCGCTGCGCCGGGGCCGCACCGATGTGCGCCCCGAAACGCTGGCCGAGGCGTTTTGCAAGGCGGGCCGGCGTTTGCACGCTAAAGATGTGCCGCGCGGTCCGCGCAAAAAGAAATCCGGCCCCTGGGTGCGGCTCTTTCATGCCGAGCCGGCGTATATCTATTCCGAGCTGATCTCCTTCAACGTACGGCATGCGGCCTTCGCATTCGACCGCGCGATCGAGACCGATCCGGAGACGGCAGGGCGGCTGATTTCGGAGCTGGCGGGTCAGCTGAAGGATTGGATTGCGCGGTTGCCCGCGGACCAGCCCTCGCAGTTTTCCAAACAGATCCAGCAGCTGAACACCGAGGCGGATCTGGAGACCCGGTTGAAGCGGCTGACAGCCGTCACGCCGCAGGGCATCCTGCGCGTGGTGCGCAGCATCACCCCGGTGATCAACCGCCCGCGCGGCGATGCCCTGTCGCAGGCGCGCGCGCTTGTCACCGCCTATCGCTCCACCCACGCGCTGCTGCGCAATGCGGTGGAAACGCTGCGCCCCCACGCCGTCAACGCCTTCGAGGCGCGGATTGCCTCCGGCGACATGGAGCCGGCGCTGGGTCTGCTGGTTGCGGAACTGCGGGCGGCCTTGCAGGTCGACGGGGTCATCAATGACATCGTCGACCGGTTTGTGCATTTCTACTACGAAGACATCATCGGGCAGACACCCGCGCCTGCCTCGCCAGAGCGGGTGCTCCTGCATCTGGACCCCGGGCGTCAGACCCTGTTCCTGCCGGAAGGTGCGACGCTGAGTGCGCGCAAACCGGACAATTCGGTTCAGCGATTTGCCACCGAGGCGCCGGTGCATGTGAGCTCGTCGCGGCTGAAGTCGGTGGCGACGCTGACCTATGAGACCGACCCGCAGATTTCGTTCAATGCGGAGCTGGGCGGCATCACCGGCATGCAGGTGACACGCTGGGATGTGCAGGCCGATCCGCATCTGGCACAGACCGGCGGGGCGGGTTTGTTCTCCATTGGCCGGGCGCGGGCTGCCGAAATGGGCCTGGACATCAGCTCTCCCATGCTGGCGCTGGCGCAGGGCACGCGGCGGATCGAGGTCTCGTTGATCCTGCAACGGGCGTCCGGTCTGCCCGCGCTGCCCGAGGGCACCGCGAAGACGGAACCGGCAGAGGATGCGCCCGTGGGTGCAGAGACGCTGGTCACCTTGCAGGCCGATCCGGTGTTGGTGCGCGCCTTCCATCCGGGCAAGCTTGAGGCGGGCATCCAGACCCTCGGCAGGGGCGCGGAGCACATGGCCGCCGAGCAGGGCGAGAGCCTTTGTCTCAGCGGGCTTTACCACTACCTGGCGACACTGATCGAAACGGCGGATCAGCTTCGTCTGCTGTTGGGGCGTATCGTCACGCTGTGCCTGATCGAACGCGTCCCCTTTCCTGGCGGCGGGTTCAGAAAGCTTTTGAACAACAAGATCGAAACCCATCGCAAGGCCTTGTCCGAAGGCGTGCGCGACACGGCAGGGGATGGCGCTGCATCCGCCTCCATGATCCTTGAGATCTTTGCCGAAGGGCCGGACAGCCTGACCCCGGAGGATCTTTTCCAGAAACTGCTGGGCGATGCCTTCGATATGTCGCTCAGTACCAAGGACGGGCCGATTTCGGCCTCTGTCAGCCAGGTCCTGCCCTCCGGCACGGTCGGGCAGGCGGGGATCACGCTGGTGCTGATGCTGTCGCCGGGCATGCCCGCCATCGCGGCGGGTGAGGGGATGCCGGCCCCCACACTCATCCTGCGGAACGCGGCCAACCCCCGCATCTGCCCGATCACGTTTTTCGAGATGTACACGCTGGATTCTATCGACATCGAAGTCGCCGTGTCGGAGATGCAGCAGATCCTGGCCTGGTCGGATGACGGGCCGGTGGCCACGGATCAGTCCTTTCTGCCCTTTGGCGCCCGGCCACAGGATGGCGCGACCTTTATCGTGGCCAGTCCCGAGATGGCGCAGAAGCCGGTGACCGATATCGCGGTGACGCTGACCTGGGCAGAGATGCCGGACCCACTGGGCGGGTTCGCGGCGCATTACGCCAGCTATGCGGGCAAGCCGGAGATTCCGCAGCCCGAGTTGTCGGTGACCTATCTCAGCGGGGACGGTTGGAAACCGGTGACCGAGGCCCCCCTGCCGCTGTTCGACACCCTGCCCGTCACCGGTGAGCTGACGCCGGAGCGCAGCTTTGGCGGCCGCGTCAAGGGGCATTCGGTCCGGGCTACGGGGCGGCTGACACCGGATATGTTCACCGCGCGGCAAAGCCTGCGGGCAGGGGCCGTGCGGCTGACCCTGACCGGCACCGCCGGTGGTTTTCACGCCGATCAATACCCGCTGGCGCTGGTCGAGGCGATGCGGCCCCGGTTGCTGCCCTTTCGCGAGCGCAAGATCCCGCCTGCACCTTTCATTCCCAGGATCGACGCCTTTGCGCTCTCCTATACCGCCCGAGCCTCGATCGAGGTGAACGCGCCGGATGCCGCCAACCCCGGCGAGCGGATCGTGCAGATCAACCCCTTTGGTCGGGTCGAGGTTTTTCCCAACCGGATGCTGCGCGAGATCGGCCTCTTCCCCTCCCGGCTGGGGTTCGGGCATCTGTTGATGCATCTGGTTGGCGATCAGGCCACCGGCCCCGTGCCCTTGCTCTTCGACATGGCGGAAAGCGGGCACCTCCGGCTGGTGCCGCGGCCCAATCCGGTCAAATGGTTCTATCTGGCCGCCCACGGCTGGACCGAGTTGCCGGATACGGCGATTTCATCGGACACGACCGCGGGGCTGATGCGGTCGGGGCTGGTGATGGTCGATCTGCCGGAAGACGCCACGCATCATTCGTCGGAAATGCCCGCGGGCGGTGTCTGGATCGCCGCCGTCGCCATGGACCATGACCTCGGTGTCTTCCCGACGTTGTCGGGATTGCAGACCAACGGTGTCTGGGCCCGCTCCACCGATGGCAGCTATCACGACCGCGATCAGGAACGGGTCTGGACCTTCAATCCGGCGCAGCCCGGCATTGCCGCGATCACGGAGATCCCGACGCCGTCGGATGTGCGCCCGCCGGAGCAGCGTGACGCATTTGTCGCGCGTGTCGCCGAGCGGTTGCGACACCGCAAGCGTGCGGTCACCCCCTGGGATGTCGAGCGGCTGGTGCTGGAGGCCTTTCCCGAGGTCTGGATGGCGAAATGCCTGCCGGGGCTGCAGCGCAAGGATCCTGCCCCGGCGCCGGGGCAGGCCATGCTGGTGGTTGTGCGGCAACCGCCTGTCGAGCCATCGGCGCAGATGTTCGACGTCAGTACCTTGCAGCGCATTCGCGATTACGTTGAAAGCCACGCATCCGGATTTTCCGATGTCGACGTGGTGAACCCCACCTATGACCGGCTCTTGGTGCGGGCCAAGCTGGCCTTTGATCCCTACCGGGATGACGGGGCGATGGCCCAACGGCTGCAACGGGACCTGCGCCGGTTCCTGTCGGTCTGGACCGCGCCCGAGGCGCTGGCTCGCTTTGGCTGGACCATCAATCTGAAGATGTTGAACGCACATATCAACGCGCTTGAATACGTGCGCGGTGTCACCGATTTTTCGCTGCTGCATCTGGCATCGGATGATGTCGGCGCGCATGTGCTGCTCGATTCCGCGCAGGACGACTGGCGCGGGGCGATTGGCCCCTCCCTGCGCGGTTCGCGGCCCTGGAGCCTGCCGCTTTCCGCGCCGGAACACGCGCTGACGGTGGTGCAGGTCACACAGAATGAAACGCCGGTGCAAAGCGGGATCAGCCGACTGTCAGTGGGCGGCAACCTTATCGTCGGTCAAAGGAGTCCCTCGTGACAAAACAGGATCGCACCACTCTGAAATCGTTTTTCCGCGACGGGGCGCTGCCCACCGCGCGGGAATACCGGGACCTGATCGACAGCAGCGTCAACCAGGTCGAGGACGGGTTTTCCAAAACACCCGGCGATGGTCTGCAATTGAATTCGGTGGGCACGTCGCTGCGGGTGATGAGCCTCTACAAGGGTCTTGGCGCGCCGCGCCCCGCCTGGGTGCTGGAGCATGGCAAGGCCGAAGGGGCGCTGCACCTGCGCCCCCAGCATGGGCTTTTGGCCGAGACGGATCCTGGCGCCGGTGGCGCGCCGCAGCAGGCACTGGGTCTGTGCCTGACAGCGGACGGTCGGGCCGGCATCAACACCGACACACCGGGCTGGCGGCTGGATGTGGACGGCGTGGCGCGCATGGGCGGGCGGATCGGGGTGCATTCGCCCGATATCCCGCATGTGCCGGCGGATGGGAAATGGCATGACATCACGCCCGAAATCACCGGTTGTCAGGCCTTTGAGGTGATGGCGGGCGTGGGCGGCACGCCGCGCACCGGGCGTTATTCGATGCTGCATGCGATTGCCATGAACGCCTATCACCCGCGCAATCCGCTGTTGAACTGGCTTTTCAAACGACGCAGCATCAAGGCGCAAACCGCCGTCTATGGCAGCTATGCAGACCGCCTGAAACTGCGCTGGGTCGCGGGTGAGGGGCGGCATTTCTTCAAGCTGCAGATCCGGTCGAACGCGCGGTTTGGCAAGGGCATGGTCATCCGTTACGGGCTGACACGGCTGTGGTTCGATACCACGATGGGCGGATCACGCGGTGAAGGCGACCGCGACGCGGGGCTGCTGTGAGCGCGCCCGCGGCCACCGATTTTGAAAGCCTGCGCGCGCAGGCGGTGCAGTTTGCGCAAGCCGCTTCGGGCAACATCTGGACCGATTACAACCTGCATGACCCCGGTGTGACCCTGCTGGAACAGAGCTGTTTCGCGCTCAGTGAAATCGGGTATCAGGCCGCGCATCCGATCCGGGACCTGCTCACGGATGACAAGGGTCAGGTGCAGTATTTCGATCTTGCCCTCTACGATCCGCGGCTCGTCTTGCCGGTGGCACCGGTGACCGATCTTGATCTGACCTCTTACCTGTCCGATCAGCCCGGTGTTTCACGCGCCTGGGTCTCGCGGAGCGCGCGGATCGGGCTTTATGATGTCGTGGTGATCCCTGCGGAGCAGGAAGAGGTGGATGAAGAGGCCCTGGTGGCCCGCATTGCCGATTGCTTTGCGCAAAAGCGCCCGCTGGCGACGGACCTTGGCCAGATTACCATCGCAAAGAAGCGCGACACGGTGCTGAGCTGCGAGATCGAGATCAGTCCGACAGCCGATCCCGAACGGGTGGCTGCGCGGTTCTATTATCACGTCTCCGCCATCATGCGCGGCCGGTCCGGCCTCGGGGACAGCCGGCACGGTGCCACGCGGGACGCCGTCTATGCGCAGCCGGAGCTCTTCTTTCGCCCCCGGGCGGAAACCGGGGCGCGCATGCCGGACATCGATGCGCATCTGACGCAACTGCGGGCGATCCCGGGTATCCGCGACATCGGTGCGCTGTCTTTCCGTGAATTGCCGATGGAGGCGCCCGAGGATGTCCTGAAGCCGACCTATCCGGCGCTGGTCCTGCCGCATGCGGTGGATGAGATCGAGCTGGAGCTGCGCGTCGGTGACACCCGCCTTGTGCTCGACCACAACCGTATCCACGAAGAATACATCCGTGTAGCCGCCGAAAACATCTCGCGCGCGCATCACCACCTGCTTGATGCGGATTGGGCGGTTCTGAAAAATGGCCGCAAGCGCGATTTCAGCCGCAGCCATGTGGATGACATGCTGCCCGCGATCTATCGCCTCTACGGTGCGCAGGAGCAGAAAGGGCGCGCCGTGCAGGTCGAAGGGGCAGCCCAGGAGCCCGCCGGAGACCGCTTTGTACAGTACCGCGACGCCATCAACAGTCAGTTGAGCGAGATGTCCCGGGCCTTGGCCCAGCTGCCGAAACTCTTCGCTGCAGAGACGGATCAGGAAACCACCGATCCTGATGTGCATGCGCGGCGGATCAGGCTGCTTGACCTGCTGCTGGCCCTGCATGGCGAAACCCTGCCGGCGATACGGCACAGCGGGTTGCACCACTATCGCTCTGTCGCGGCACGGCAGGCGTTCGATCTGCACTGGCGGCTGGCCTATCTGCGGGCGCTGCCTGCGCTCAATGCAACGCGGGGCACCGGGCCACATGGCACGGCGCCGGGAGGGTTCATGGCGCGTCTGGGTTTGCTCGCAGACATCGGGACGGAAACATGGCGCGAAGGTTCCGGTATGCTGCACGAGCTGGGGTGGCAGCTGACGGATGACATCGAAACACCTGCGCCCACATTTGCGCGGCGCGATCTGCTTTTGCCGCTGAACCCTTTCGACATGATCGTGCCACGGGAGGACAGCGCTGATGCGCTGACAGCCGCCGCCCTGGCCGATCGCACGCCCTGGCTGCAAGACGGTGCGATGCACCCGGATCTCTTTCAACGCGCCGCCGATCCGGATGCCTTTGCCATCAGCCCGGTCAGCGGCGGGCGCTATGCGGTTCTCTTCGACAGTGGCGATGCCGAGGCGCTCTACGAGATTGAAAGGACCGACAACAAATCGGATGCCATGGCCCGCGTCAACGCGCTGCGCGCCACCTGGCGTGCGATGCATGAAGCAGCGGAGCATGCCTGCCTGATCGAAGACGTGCTTCTGCGAGAGGCGGATCAGGACTTCGAAGCCAACCGTTGCCGGTTGCTGCTCAGCGGGTGGACCGCCCGCACGCGGCGCACCAGCTATCGCAGCTATGTGGCGGAACTGGTGCAACAGCTCGCGCCCGCCCATGTGGTCATCACCCTGCACTGGCTGAGCCAGACGCAGATGGCGGCATTTCAGGCCCTGCGCAGCGCTCTGGAGGTGCCCGAGACACATGCAACGGCGCGCGGGGATCTGCGGAGGTTTCTAAGCAGCCTGGACGTGCCCTCATGATACCGCAGCCGACACCACGGGACAGTGACGCGTCTCACCGGATCGGCAATTTCGTGGCCGAGTTCCTGGTCAATGATCGTGACGGCCCCATGAGTTCTCCCGAACGGCTCGCCCAGCAAATCCGGACCGAGCTGCTGCCCGCCCTGACAGAGGTGTTCGGTGACAGAACCGTCGCGGTAAGCGAGGCGCAGATCGCGGCGCTGGAGATCGATCTGGGGCAGTGGCCTGCCGACCCGCATTGGCCTGACGTGCGCCGCGAATTCCGCACGCGTCTTTTGGCGGCCCTTGCGCCTTATCTGCATCAGCGCATCGATGCGGGTGCCGGGTCCGTTGATGCCCGCTCGGCGCAGAGCGGGGCGCGGGCGGCGGCTGAAGACCAGGCCCGACAGACCCCCCTGCCGCCGGGTTCCACGCCTCGCTTTGGTGACGGAACGTTTGTGCCCTTTGTGCAAGGGAGCGGCGCATCGACGCTTGCGCCTTCCGCTGCTCATCTACCCCACCTTGTCTCCCTGCCCGAGGGTGACGTGGTTTCAACCCTGCGCAGAGCCGCCGAGACAGGGCCGGCAGCCTTTGACACTGCGGTGGCGGATCTGCCGGATGGCCGGCATCGGCGGGCGGTTCAAGAGCTTTTGGCCCAACCCGGCGCGACGCCCGGGCATGACATGAACCGTCTGCAGGCGGCCTTGCGCGACGTCTTCACAACGGCCGGTCATTCGGCGCAACACGCTGAGCGACACGCAACACTGCTGACGGCGCGCCTGCTCCTGCATCCGGTTGGGGCAAACGCGCTGGTGCCGGATCGGATGGCATCCCGTCTGCAAGAAAGTACCGCAGGCCAGCAAAGCGAGACCGCTGGACATCCAGTGCCGGTGGCGGATGGCGATAGAGACGCGGAGTTGCAAGCGGATCAAAGGCAACAACGGGCGCGCGATGGATTCCCGGAGAGATCGGACAGCACTGAAAGTCGACAGGGTACAACTGAAACGGCGGCGGACCTGCGGGCAAAATGGGCCACCCGGCGGGACAGCACGCTGGCGGCGCTGCAGATGCAGGACGCAAGCCAGCTTTTGCACTTGGTGAAACAGATCGTCCCGCAAGCCGATCCCGGGTTTTTTGCTTCGCTGGAACAACTCCAGTCAGAGGTGGCGTATCCGCAGGCTGCCATCCTGACGGTGCTTCTGGCCGTTCTCGACAGCAGACCGGTGGATCTCGATGCCGTGCGACAGGCTGGTGAAACGCCTTCCCAGATCACCGGGCCTGTGCCCGCCGTTCCCGCCCCGCGTGATACGGCTGCCGAGGCGGAGGCCCGGCATCGGCAATTCACCCGGACCCCCGGCGCGCGGGACAGCGCGCAGCAGGGCGGGTGGGCGACGGTTTTCACCGCCCTGTCGCCTGCCGAAAATACACTGCGGTCAGAGGATCATCGGGTCGATGCGGCAACCGTGGCCGGGCAGGCCGTACGCGCAGAGGCCCCGGGCGAAGAAGACGCCACGCAGGCCACATTCAGGCATCACCGGGGTTCCACGCCGGTCCAGTCGGAACGTCCTGAACCGGATGTTGCGGACAATGTAGAGACCGGAGCGCAAACCGGGCTGGCCAGTGATCCGGCACCGGCAAGCAGCGCAGCCCGGCCTGAGGCCCGTCGTGAGGATACGACCTCAGATTCGCGGCCGTCACAGACTTCGCCGCACCCGATAGGGGATGCGTCTCGATCCACTGTGGCGGAAACAACTGACTCCGAGGCGCGAGCCGCGAGTGGCGACGTGTCTGATGCGCGCGACAATGACCAGATCAACCGCGCTGATCTACCGGACCAAGCCCGACCACAGGACGGCACACCCACAACGACAAGTCGCTCCGCAAAAGAACCGGCCCGCCCGCAAGGGACCAAGGAGGTGTCAGAGCGGGGCACGCCGGACCCGATGTCGGATGAAACGGGCGCTACAGGTCCCGCAGGTAGAGGGGAAGGCGATGGGGTGTCTTCGAAGAGCGATGCAGGGCCAGCGGATCGAAGGGACGCAATAGATCGTGGTGCTGACGGGCGTAGGACAGGAGAGGAGCTCTCTGCAGACCAACGGCATGCGTCTTTCAAGGACGATACGCACGCCGTTAAGAGCGCCAAACAGATCCCGGCTGATGCGGTCGATGAGGACAAAAACCCGGCGGCGCGGTTCCCCGCGAACGCCACGGAGGCTGACGGGAAGGCAGTGCCATCGTCCACGGATGTCGACGCAAGGGATGCAGCGCGCCAGGACAGACCCGTCCCTGCAGCGGAAGATCAGGACGCCGCCCTTGCAGATCGGGACGACACCCACCCT
>ERZ1740065.1272-NODE-1272-length-14927-cov-12.847969_pt1 | contig 14927 bp, 8 predicted proteins | sample MGYA00581738_ERZ1740065 | MGnify/ENA primary metagenome ERZ1740065 (study PRJEB43018, sample SAMN04849749) | marine metagenome | isolation source: floating plastic debris | place: Pacific Ocean | collected 2008-09-01 | study: EMG produced TPA metagenomics...
TTGTCTGATCACTGAAGCTGTCTTTGCTTTTCCTCTTGCCTCTATCTGAACAGTAGAGTATTTTCTAAGCAAACACTTGCGATGTGAAGTTAATCATTCCCTTCATTGAACTACAAGCCGATAAACTGAAACTGATAAATGGAAACTGGTAAAACTTTGCGTCATCTAAACCAGAGATCTCAACTCGGGTAAACTGAAGAGGACGCACAAAAGACAATTTGATCCTCAGCTGCACAATTTCACCGATCAATAGGTCAGCAGTTTCCAAACTTGACATACATTCTCGAAATCTGTCATGTAGTCTTGACACAAGCTCAAAATATAAACAGCAAAGATGAAATGTACTTGAATGTAATAACTTGAGGCCTCTTTCTAACATATTCTCAGATTGAATTTTGACCAGTGATAGCGTGTAAGATGCTGATTCTGATAAACAGTATAGTGGTGATATAGCAGTATGATGTTTTAACAGAGATCCTCGATAACGATGCCGAGGATCTCTGGCTGTAAGCTGCCATTCTTGCATATCATGGTCTCTCACAGAGGCTCTGCCATTGGACCACGTCATAAGGAGAGACTTAGCTAGCTGAGCCCAGGTCAGCTGACACTCAATGGCTATCCACTAGTTGAGATATTTACTGGAAAGTCCTACTAGGCTACTGATCTCATACCTGTGGTCAGTAATAAACTCAGACAGCTGCAAGCGGCTCCAAACATGGGAATCACTCATCAACTACCCCTGGGCAGCAAACGGCCAATCAAACTGCAGGAGGGAATTAGGTCAGTGCCTGCAAAGCTGGGGTGATAATAGATAGAGGAAAGCTGAGCATCCTACTCCAACTCACTGAGCATAGACATCAGAGCGACATAAATAGGGTAAACGCAAACAATCCTATTGGTTGAGGAGCTATGGCAGTTGTCGTGCAGAATTGCCTTATGATTTATATGACTTGGTCCCCTTGTGGTGAGGAAAACTCAAAATTCTGAGTAGTCCCCCAGAATAGATGGCAATCGATCTATAAAACCGGTGTGCAACTGACCACTGCATCCTAACACCATAGCTTTGGTCAATATACATCACACATTCTACTGATATCCAAACCTGGGAATGTCAAAATAATAGTCTCCAACCACATTCCATTATCTAAATCTTGAAATAGAGGGACCCATACACCATATTTACGTTAACAGGTGTCAGCTGCTTCTTAGTTGATCCATACACAAAACGCATACGAAGGAGTTGACTGCGGGAGAGATAGAAGCCAAATTTTCAGACTTGTATCCAAGGACCGTTGGTATACTGGCCTCTGTTTGAACTTGAAGTCTGCTTAGAGCTCAATGTTTGGTGGATATTTATGGGCTAAATTAGCGACTAAACTTCAAGCACTTCTAAGGAACCGCCGAGTCTGCTGCGCTTGTTTATGCCTGACTGAATCACAGACAAAAAAACACGATAATTACTGGACAACATTAGCTATTTTTGCCAACCACAAGAATTTTTTAGGGCGGTCAGAAATGTTATTTGGGCGCAGCACCCCTGGAATCCTGCTGGGGAGAACCCTGGTGCGGGGTGACCAACTACACCACTTAAGTCGAAAAAAAGGACCTTTTCAATAGTCTTGCATCTTTCCACGGCTTTTCTGCTGCTCATCTCTAAAAATATTCTGCAGCTAGATTTTTGCTTGCTAGCCTGAGTTTTTTCATCCCGTGTGAGATTCACATCGATAGAAAGCCTTCTATACAAAGTATGATCCCCCTTACTACTAGTATGCAATCACTTTCAAGAACTTATGGCACAAACATGCAGAAAGCCGATGCGAAGCTATTGTTAGTACGGTTGAATACAAGATTCAGGTCAGTGATAACGATGTGTTGATTAGCTGCCGACAACTTTTTCTACTCGCTTAGCATAGGTTTCTACGAGATATAGAGGGTAGGGAGATTCGGGTTGGCAATTTCATGTGGTGTGGGTCACCCTTAGTTGAATAAAAGCACAGTAGCATAGGTGGAACCAGCAGACTATCATTATTATTATTATGAAATGGAATCCGTTTGAGTTATAGAAAAGGAATGCGAAGATGGGGATTTAAACCTCCAAATACAAACCATCGAGATTAGCTCTGACAGTCTGATGATCACAGCTGAATGTCTCCTGGCTCAAAAGGAGGAGTGGCAATTTGTGTGAGAGTAACGGATTTCAATTGCTGGCGGTATCAATCCTGCTATTAATAGAGGCTACAGTAGACACAAAGGAAGCTGCTTGAGAGGCCATAACACTTGAACACGATGTTCACTCATTATTCCTCTGCTTTCAGGAAATTAAAGGGCTTCCTTCTCCCAATAAGTTGGCTTTGTCAGATCGCCTGCTGCTTTTCCAACATATTGGGTGCATAAACACTAGAAGAGAAGATAAATTCTAATTACTAGATAAATGTTTGAGTGTTGCTGAGCGACTCGTTATTATACTCGCTATCAACAGAATATCTATGAATACACCATGATATCATCTTTTTCACAGGCTCATAAAGTGACATCTTCCGGCGCGTCACACATTTCTTTCTGGTTGGAAACAGAGTCGACACAATGAATACAACTGTACAGGTACAGAGAGATAATCAGACACGTACTCAAATCGATTAAGCTTTTAATGCATTGTATATTTAAAATGTTTTAGGATAACATCACAACTGAATTCATGCCAAGCAGCCATGGCAAAACAAGCAGCCAATTTGTCTGCTACACTCCATGGGGCTTTGCGGTATCATTGACATATGGAATGAGCCTTGTTCTAAATGTTCTCCATCTAGTTGTTTTGCTGGCGCTGCCAAGTCTGAGGAAGACATCTAATCGAACAGTTCTTGTGCATATAACGCTCTCAGACATAGCGATTGCAGTTACCAGGATGGTGCATTTTGGCTGTTTTCCATACTTTTTCCACCTTTTCAACAAATCAACTCTAGTAGGTCATGTCATAGGTCACAGCATTCTGGAGTCGACGTGTTTAATTGTTTATTTTGTGTTCTTCTTCGGTAGCGTCGAGAAGTTCTACGCGTTTTGCCGGCCTTTGATGTACCAGTCATCGACCGTCGTAGGAAACCTACATGTCTATTTATCCCTTTCATGGATTTTTGTGCTAGTAGTCACTGTTATTGCAGTGTACACAGGAGCGATACTCATGCCCTCAGCTTTCTTAAACAACATGTGGAAATTGGGTATCCTCATCGCGCTCCCATTCATCCCAGCTGCGCTGTCGGCAGCAATGCTAGTGAAGGTTTACAGAGAAGTAAACTCGATGAAAGTACATGACACCGGAACAGCTCAGAGCGCTCAAAGCAAGATTGCTGCTAAGTACTTCATGGTCATCTTTGTCCTGTTCGTAGTAGTTTGGATCGTGAAGATCATTTTCGTCTCTGCGAGACTTCTCACCGCCAACCCGGCATATATGAAAATATTTCATCTGATCAAATCAGCTTACACTGCTGGCAACACCATCTTGTATGGCTGGATTTCAAAGCCGTATTGGCAGTACATTAGGGAAAAACTCAGGTCTTGTGAACGCGAGAAGCGTAGTGATGGCAATCAACCAATCGCCCTACAAGCTAACACTACTGAAGCTCGATTGTAAATTATACCGTCACCCAACTCCGTCATTCCATACATTCCCACCAATAACAAGTGTTTTGACTCGTTACGGCTCATATTCGACTCACGTTACATGTCAGTACGTTAGAGGCTGGCTCAGATTTTGCAGATGGAGATTCAAGGCTGTAGTGATCAACTAACCGTCCTACGAATGGACACCACTAAGTTCGATTGTGAACCATTGTTTTCCTATCTCTGAATTACGTTGTTCTAAGTGTTGCAAACAATTCTTAAGCATTTTAACATACCGTATTTTACGTTTTATTCACATTTTGTTAATAAATTTATTGTCTTTTATCAGCAGAATCTTTACATCAGGGATCTATTCTTCCAAAGAGCAGAAAACTACCGAAACAAATAATAATTCTTACATAAATTGATATGACAGACGCATTAGCTGCCACACCGCCTGGTATGACCTCACCTTCCATGGATAATGCGCAGTTATGTAAAATACTTTGAGCCAAATAGACTAGAATGATCCTGGTTAGAGGCATGACAGCCATATTAAAACAGGCTTACGTTTGCTCAGATTGCTCAGCGTGCCGTGTTGGGTCTGGAGTTTTCCTCCATTGAGGTGTGTTTACATTGCCTGGTTATCGCTCGGTCGGATTTTCCTGGTTATTACGAAAACCCGAGCACAAATATCCGAGATGCTTCTACACAGCTCGGTAAAGTCCTGGGTTACAATGCTAGTCTCGTTTGCTCATTGGAGCGCGTGACGGTCGAGGAATCCAATCATATGCTAGCAACTTGCCCACTAGTACTAGTAGTGAGCTTTTCTCATGATCAAAATCATGGAATTTCACGGACAGAGTCTATCAGCTGTTGTTTCTATTTTAGTAGCAGTCTTTACATATTGCAACACTTAGGAAAAGCTTAGGAAGATGCTATAACTAGATATCAGCATAATATTGAAGCTTACAGAATGGTTGTTTCTCAACTTATTGAACAGTTTGAGGAGCAGAATATGGACGGTCTACCATCGACCAAATGGGATTGGAACGCCTAAAAATTATTTACATGTATTAAAACCTCAATTCAGAGGTTTTTGGACAAGGTGAGACCCTGCACTACCCCACTACACAAGTTGTGAATATGCTGCGATGTAAATAAGCACATCTGCTGAAGAACAGCTAGTTTACTATGATTTCTTTCGGGTTTGGTTGATTTAGTACTGGTCTGGCTGGCCATATACAATGCTTCTAGATTAACGTGAGCTATCTCTGAATAAAGCTGTAGGTGACGGCTCAGCAGTATGAATGGGCTGTGTCAATTGCTATGTTATCTCCTCAATAAAAGCTTCGCTGACAATATCCTTTGTTCTCACCATCACTTGCACACTCAACTCATTACGAACTTGACTTGCGTATTCGCGGGCTTTTTTGCATCCCACAATGTACCAAATACGAGCAAATCCGAGCAGAAAATGGCTCCAGGGCCAAAGCAAAAATGGGGTAAAAAATCCAAGGTCGGGAATGGGAGTTGCCTCCCTTGTCAATAACCGGCCTTTCCGAAGTGCTCAAAACCGGGCAAAACCAGGCAGGGTAAAAGCAGCTTTACACTTATTTTAATTCTGGTCTTATCCCAGGATAAAAGACCTCAGGTTTTGGGTCGAACCAGCTACAATTTATAGATCTCGAATTACAGCAATAATCTGTCAATTTGATGCTCATACAGGTTTGCGGCAAACAACAACAAAGCTCTGTAAGGAAACTGATTTATTTTCGTTGTTATTAGCGGATCACGAATTTGAGCTGTGTTGAATAGAAAGTTTAGGCATACTCCAAGCTTGAAATGCACCTCAGGCGCAGCCCAGGTGTGCTAGAGCATTTCACACTGAGTTTAGAATGGGACTAAAACTGACTTAAGAGAGGACAACTCCCTGCACAACACTGGTACTCTGACAAACCTGAGCAAAAGTAATGTTGTTAAACCTACAGGGTATTACTACTCGGTATTCAATATTTTCTTGTTCGTTGTTGGTTTTGCTCATGAATTAATTTGCACATCCCATTGACACAACCTGAAGCTATTCAAAGGAATCCCTTTGCATGTATGAGGTAAGGGACTAGTGATGCTACGATATGAAAACTTTCTATGATATCGATATCGCAATATAGCCTCCACGATTAGATTTCACGATTCGATATGAATCACTGGCTTTTGCCATTCTCCCGTAGATACTCGTGCATCAGCATATGCGGGAGTGAGCGCAGATAGTCGCAGGATTGAGCGGGAGTGAGAGGAAGTGAGCGCGAAAATCGACAAGAGAAAGACAAAAACCGAATCACCAATTTGAATTAGTTGGAATACAAAGTTGTAACTTTCCATGTGAGAACCAACAGACAAGAGTATGAGTAAGTTTTCTACTTGATAGTTTATTCCCTTAGATATATAACGTACGTGGATATGGATGGATAGGCAGGTGGGGATCTGAATTACTGACTGAGTTCTTGCTTCGAATTCTGATGCGAAAACATCGCCATGTTGACTTTGTCAGGGTGCAATTTGTTTCCTTTTGCTGAAATCATATCGCCTGCAGCACTGAATACCCGCTCTGATAGAACAGAGCTGGCAGGTATTACCAGGGACCACCTAGCTAACTTGCCTAGCATTGGCAGATTTTGACACCGTTTCTCTTTTTACCACCAATTACTGGACCACGCTTGCTTATGTCGCTCTGTGTAGTCACCATACCGCTCCGGTCCTACTCATCGTTTAGCATCGAAACATCACTCTGTGTTGCCACCCATCACACAGGACTCAGTGATATACTCGATCGCTTACCAGTACACAAAAAACTACCAATGACATAGTTATATCATATATGGCTCACTGTTTTCTTGTCTGCTTACCCGTCCATCATCAGTGATGCACAAAAATCTGAGCTTGACGTCGGGTTGTACTGAATCATGCTGGCCGCTGAGGCAGCGGAAGCAGCGGATATGTGATGCATAATATCCACCGTGTGAGTGGTCTCTGCCACGTAGATGTTTGGAAGACCAGATATCTGTTAACCTCTGACGTCAGCCTGTCACCGAAGGAGATATTTGTAACAGAAGCAGAACTAGAGCCATATAGGTATGCATCCAGCAGTAAGTATAGCTTGCTGTTGTTGCTGCTGACATTCTCTTCATCTCTGCCATCAGATGTGGGTGCCCCAGATTAATCAGCTTGTCCAGCTTCGTCAGCATACCCCATCTCCATCAACGTGCTTCGATTTTTTTAATGAATCGCTGTCTTGAGGTGATCATCAGCAAATGGAAGAGCTTTGAATCTTGGGCCAAAGAGAGAACACATGCCAAGCAGGTCTATTTCGTCCTCTGTCGTGTACCTGTAGCATATATAAAACTCACATAACATGTAAAATAAACATATCACTTCAAGATAAAAAAATTTATATTTCTATATATCTATTTCATTACTGGCAAATTTGGGACTGATCCACCTACCCTTCAGGTCATTGCAGAGCAATGCCTCCATCACAGAGATGACAGCGGTATCACATCTTCACAGTTATCATTGGGCATGGTCTTCTTGAGCAAGCTGTGCAGTAGAGAGAGAATGAGGGAGGCAGTGCAGTGTTTCTCAGATTACATAACCTCTGTTGCCTTTTTCATAGGATCCAGAAGTGCTGAGACCTTCGCCTAATTTCTGATAGAGCCACTGATACGTTCAGCCTGCTGTTGAATCTAAAATGTGAAAAATATAATGCCGTATAGAATTTGCATTTTCTAGCCAATTCATGGATCATACAATACTTACTTGATCAGAGCCTATTTCTTCAACGACAGCCTGCACTGCAGTATGCTGCTCCAAACACCAATCAACCACGTCTAGTGTGGAGTTCCATCTTGTAGGCACATCCTGAATGAGTTTGTGAACTGGAAGCTTTAAGTCAACCTGTTTGTTCTGGAGCAGAGCTGTGAATGCAAAATCGGCAATTGTCAGGCGAGAGCGAGTAAAGCTTCTCTGAGTAGTGGAGTAGGCGGACAGTTATGAAATAAAATTTTGAGTTATATTTTATATCTATCCATCAAACTGGCATATCAAGATTTCTTCCCATGTACCTTTAGCTTTAGAACTTTTGCGGAAATATCCAACAACCTTTCTCATCCTTGCCATCAGTGTGGAGAGTCCAGTGCATTTAGATATGGCGCTTTGAGTAGCGAGTTTAAGTGTGTGAGCAAAAAACCTGTGGGAAAGTCGAGAATAACTGTTAATGGTTGCTCCAGCAAAACTGGAACGAAAACAAAATGCTTTTGGCATTTGCTTGTTCATGCTTACCGGATGTTTATCATTCCTGCTTCCTTTGCTCCCTTGGTGATGTTTTCCACATTGTTTGTTGTAGCTGTAAGTGGTATATTGCCATAGTTTCTTATGTCCAATGCTTCTAATACATCCTTCAGAATTTTGGCAATATTTGTTTAAGTGTGGCTTAGTTTGTAGCATGTAGCACTGGCCGTTGAGTTCCTAATTTTGGCTAAAATTATCTACGTGGCCTAGTCTATCTGATCTGAAGTCTTCAATCACATGAATTTAGTAGTCGGTGTTGTCTGAGGAGACTTCCTCACTCACTACCGTTCCCTTCCTATCCTGAATATATTAATACTCAATTTCAATCTTCTATTAGGTTAGCTGCTCATATCGCTATTCCTTTGGTTGGTTAGTCCGGCTTCCCTTATTACTCATCACTATTTTGTCCGTCTTTGGTACTAGTAGCTACAGGAAGTGAATGCTAAAATTCCGCAGCAAATTGGGAAATGGCTCGTATTGATCAATGCCCAGCCGATGAAAAATGTTATCACTTTAAAAGCATTCTCGCCGATGCATGGACTGAAGCCAAATCTCCAGCTGGATAGCTCTCTCACACCGCACGAATGCGTGACACTATGGTATCGGCCGGTGGCTATCAGCGGAGTGTGAATCTGGTTTAACTCCTATGACCGTCAGGAGTGACATCCGCTGACGAGGGTATATAGAATGAATTTTTGCGCAATTAAGTGGAACTAATATCAGACTGCGTGCAACGTGATTGGAAGCAGCAGACTAATACACAGCAGACGTTGGGTCAGTTTACGCAGGAAGATCATCGATTGTTCTCCTCCTTGGCTTATTCAAACTATCAAGAAAATGAACTCAAAGGCATGAGCATTGACACTCATTCTTTTTGCCGCAGGAAACATTTTTTGTTCCCATAGGCATATGGCGTTGGGATATTTTAGTCAACAGGAAAACGTGTGCTTGTTTTAAGTAGGTACAGAGGAAAGTGTACAGCATTGCCTCAACGGCGCTGACCTTGCTCTAGTTTTAAAACCTATTGAGAGAGTTACAGTTCGAATCTGTGTCTTCAGAGACACGCTTGTCAACAGTACATACTTTTAGCCGCAGGATCAACTGTTTTCTTAGAGTTAAGTTTTGGTCATTGGTTGTGAGATTTTTCTCATCTTATGTTCCCATTATATCATACATGACAAGTCCCTGGTATTTACCCGGGAGCCGCCCGAATCCTTGCAGTTACATGTAGATTTTGGAGCTAGAACTTCTATCGCTACTTCTCTAATGTTTCCATGTGGCTTATTGGTTAGATCCTGATAGGCTGAGCACAAATGTGGAACAATCTTAGCTTTAGGGGTAAGAAGAGCTGAGCTATGGTTTATCAAAGCTCAGCAACACTGCATCTCCAGTATTTCTGGTCCTAAAATTTGTCACATATGATAATTATACTATATCCTATTTTAACTTATCCGGTAATCAACATGGCATGAATCTAATCACATCCGGGCATTTGGGGTCTGGATGTAGCGGAGTCTCCAAGAGTTTGAAAGATTGAGATGCTTCTATCAGAGAGACTGTTATATACATCGGATATATGTGTTCCTTATCGACATGATAGGGCAAGGGATGAGAACAGACATAACATGAACGAGAAAGTAAAATGTGCTTATTGCACTGAACTCATTAAGCTCCGCCCCATTCCTTACATCAGTCAGCTTATGATCCGCCCCTTCTTTGCTGTCTGAAAGACGCTGCCATCAAATGGATATCAATCCAATGTTTTCTCAACCCTTCAATTCTCAGCTGACTGAAGCCTGTAGTGAAAAGACGCCAGACAAGGCTATTCATGCGGATGACCTGCTTGATGCTGGACCATCAAGATGCAATACGAATCCCCACCCATTTCTTCTCATTGAATTATAACAAGTCTTTTGTTGACAGCAAATGAATGGTTACCGGTATTTTTGTTCAAAGCTACTGGTCACGCGACAACGCTGTAGGGAGCATTGGTTGGTCAGCTGACATGGCCTAGTGTACATGAAGATACTTAAAAGGCGAATAATTCAGACAGTGGAGAGACTGACTGGAGCATCTGTAGTCCAGCATCCCACTGGCAGGTATGTAGAAACAGTCACATTTCGTACTCCTATCGGTGTGCATCGGTGTTACGCGCTTTCACTATATCGGTGTTACGCTGACTTCAGCGCGCTTTCGCCGCAGTTAAGCTGGCTTGAAAGATTCTTTAAGGATTCTTTAGAAATTCTTGATATTTCCTTCAAGAATTCTTCAAGAACTTTCACGGCGGAGAAAATAAAAAATTGCCGTAAAATACACAATAGTTAAAATGAAATAATAATAATAATATATACAATAATCAAAGTATCAAAGACAATTGATTGGTTTATTTAGTAAATTATCTCAGTCTCTCACAGCAGATAATTTCCTGCCGCAATTGAAAAAACTGGGTGTAATTTTTGTCATGCATTTATTGGTGCACCAAGTAAAACATATCTATGGGCGTGACGTCTTTGCGTCATGGAGTATGAAGGAATCTCAAAATACTCTTTAAATTTCTCCAGAGAGAAACTGTTTAACTTTTCAGGATGCTTACTTCTAGGGGCTCATATTCATATGTTGAACCGTCGAGAGTTTGACTGCTCCAGAGTTAGACATTTTAAAGCTTTAAATAGAAAGCTGTACAAAAAAGCGTCTTTTACACTCCAGTTCACTGCTACCAAGTGGCAATAACAGTGAATGATTGGTGATGCCAAACAAACTAGAACAAAAGCTGTCAAATCCCAGTGCCGAAGAAGAGTTCACGCAAGTTTTAAAAGCTTTTTAACTTTAATCGCTGAAAGTTAGACAACTCAAATTCTTATAATGTATGACGCTGCGTGCGTCAGCTCTATAATGCAATTGAAGTAATAATTAATCTGATGATCTTGTTATTTTGTTTATTTTGTTATCTTGTATTTTGTATTTTATACATCTTTTATTTCTATTTCTGCTAATACCTGTCTAAATTGTACCATGGTCGACACTTATTTTTCAAAGGGGAGTTGAGAATTCTGAACCGAGTTGACAATTGTGAAGTAAATGGGCATCTCTTCTTCGATTCAGTTTCTTTCTACCAAATCTTGAAATCCATGCATAAAAATAGCATTACATTGTTCCGAGCCTTCACTGTGACACATTGAAGCCTGACCATTTTGGGGTCCTCCAATATATGCTGTCACTGCATTCAATAATGGAGGATGGAGGGTTATAATTTTGAGTTAAATGAATAATTCCATGGTTTTCTGCAGATTGATAGTGATAGCTGACATCTTGTGGAGCAAGATCATCACAAGTATTCTGGCCATCGGACTCCACTGTCGTTATGGATACCACTCTGCAGGTAGAGGATGATACACAGATCTACACACAACAATTGCAGCATTTCTTACTGTCCTGTTAGCACGCGAGTCAGGTGTGGAAGCGCAGCTGTTAAATGCATAGCACCGGTGTGACACTGGTTTATAATACTGGAGTAACACCAGTGAAGCGCAGGCACATAGCATCAGGTGCGCACGGCGATAGGAGCGCAGAAAATGCTGCAATTTCTAAGCTCTTATACCCTGTATGTTGGAAGCTTTTCCAAACCTTTTTTCAAATTATTTCAGGACAACATCACAACCGAGACCATATCAATCAGTGATGAGAAAGCAAGCGGTGGATTCAGCTGCTTCACAGAATGGGGAGTTGTCCTCTCCTTGACCTACGGAGCGGGACTTGTTCTGAATGTCCTCCATCTAGTTGTGTTGCTCACGTTACCTAGTCTTAAAAAGACAGCGAATCAGACAGTTCTTGTGCACATAACACTCTCAGACATAGCAATTGCGGTGACGAGGACGCTGTACTTCAGCTGCTCCCCCTACTTCTACTACCTTGTCAACAAATCAACTCTAGTGCCTCACGTCATCGGTACGAGCATTCTCGACTGGACGAATTTCATTGGCTATTTTGTGTTCTTTTTTGGCAGCATTGAGAAGTTCTATGCGTTTTGCCGGCCTTTGAAGTATCAATCGACAGCCGTAGTAAAACACCTTCCCATATGCTTTGGCCTCACCTGGATTGTCCTTCTGCTCGTTACTGTAATCGAAGTCTATATCAGAGCCACACTCCTCCACTCAGCTTCCTCAAAGACTCTGTGGAAAGTTTGTTTTATAGTTATCCTTCCCTTCCCTCCATCTGTGCTGTCGGCAGCGCTGTTAATGAGAGTCTACAGAGAAATCAGGTCGATGAAAGTACACGACACCGTAACAGCTCAAGCTAAGCAGACCAAGGTTGCTGCAAGGTACTTCATGGTTATATTCGTTCTGTTCATAATCGTCTGGGTCCTGAACATCATCTTTCTCTCCGCAAGATTTATCACTGAGGAAGGAGTGTATATCAGAATATTTCATCTTTTCAAATCATCTTACACAATATTTAACACTGTCTTGTATGGCTGGATGTCAAGGCCGTATCGGCAGTATGTTAGAGACAAGTTCAAAGTTTGCGGGCACAAGAGTCAGGTCGTCACCAATGAACCCACTGCCCAGCAAACGAACAGCTCTGAATTATGATTGTAATGCTACGTTTTAGTGACTGAATTCCGTTGTTTTCTGCGTTCTCAATTAGTTACAGATAGTTAAATCACTATCTCTCATCTTCTCACCTTTATATAATAAAATACTACCAATATCTCCGTCGGCAGCGTTCTTTCGTGCATACCTGTCAGGTTCCCCATATTTTAGCAGCCAAATTTTACAGTCAAAATGGCTGTTAACGCTTTCCTAAAGCTCTCCTGTGGCTTATCTGATAGCTTGCCGAACCGAGTGGAACTATGCCAGAATCCTAGCAGTAGAGGGTAGGGTCTTGAGCCATCACTTCTCAAATTTATGAAAACGGAACCTCCAGTATTCTCAGCCTCTCAAATTGGCAGATACTATATCATGAATCATCATCTTCAGCAGCTGTGATAATGGATTTCCTAGCGATGAAAATGTTGTCATTTGCTTCAATCTAATCAAGAAATCGAAATCATAGCGATCTTATGATAGTGAGCTTATGATAGCGATCTTGCAAATAGGAGCATGACTCCAATTTGGGTTATGATAGTCATAACCTATATACCAGCGACAGCAGAGACGTGAAAATTAATTTTCTACAGATCAGTTAAATTCAACCTTCATGTCCGATTCATTAAAAAACGAGACAGAAATAGAAATGAACATGAGAGACAAAAGAGAGATACGAATAGAAGTTAGCGTGCGAGTGAGTGAATACGCCTGACTTATTAGTACAAACTAGCGTGTGTGCATTATTAATTAATACCAGCCCATCCCTAACATAGCCTTAGGCAGAGGAAGTGAATTGGCTCACAGGCTGCAAAACGATCGCAGAAATATAGAGCATAAGTACGCATACCAGTCTCTGAGCGGCAGAATATTCATCCGCTTGAAAATCACAGCATTTTCATCAAAATATTGGGAAGGCATTTCTACACATGAAAAGACTTGTAAACATGAGACTGCAAGCAATCTTTGCTGAGATGAGCTCAAATGTCTTTGACAGCACCCATCAATGAATACTGCTCAGGGGCGTATCTAGGATTTGGACGAATGGGTGTCTCCAACCCATAGCCCTGGGTCCAGGGGCCACCCAGACCCCGGTGGGGTCCAGAGGCAACGCCCCTGGAGGGATATGGGACAAAGCCCCAGTGGGAGGGGGGTAGAGGGCAGCGCCCCCGGAAAAAAGATTTTCATTCCCAGGTTGAAAATATGATTGCAAAACAATACAGAGACAACTCTTCACTAAAATTTTGAATGCTTCAAGGTCTCAACATGTAGGGCAATATTTAGCTGCAGGATGAACAGCCCTAGTTTTAACCGGCTAGACTGCAGTAGTTATCCCCTAGTATATATGCGTAAGAATATCTGAACTGCTGAAAAATCCTAGAGCAAGTCCTGCAGAGCAGCTGCCATAATCTGATCGGGCTCAGCTACAATCCACCTCTAGTGACAATGACTGAGCAGGATAACTATATTTCTGGCTCTGATGACTTCAGAGATCATCCACAACGAGATGTGGCAATTCCTATCTAGCCCCATGCAACATGCTGTTGTGTGGCTTGAAGCAATTCGAGGACTCCAGCTTGCCAAAATGTCTAAGTGCAATGGAATGCCATTCAAACATATAGAGTGATCAGCTGAAGCATGCTGTCAAGAAACCCATGGTTCCGACTCTCCTGTTACAAACTGACCCTTGAAGTTTCTACAGCCTCTACATCAGAGCATGAGCTTTCTCAGTATGGGAGATTCATTGCATTCAAATGATTCTCTAGCCCGAGAGTAAGCCATAGAATGTAGGCATTGGAAATCGGTTCAAAACATGCAATATCTGCGTCATAGTGATCACTGTTCATTCGCACACATAGTATAGGATGCAGGGCTGTGCTGTTCATTTTGAGAGTGGCACTGCCAAAAAATGCTGCCTGCAGGGCAGCTTGTTGAGCACCTTCACTGTGCTCAGGTGCTCAGTCTGTGAAGCTAAGCGTCAAAGGCGCTGAGTGGGTTTGGGAGGGGCGTCCCCTCCCACAGAGGGGGTCTGGGGGGCCTCCCCAGGAAAATTTTAGCTTTGAGAATACCCTGAGAGTGGGTTTCAGGCTATCTGGAGTTCATATATGAACCTATGAAACTAAAAGCTCTTATCCCTACTGTACTGCAACAATAGATAATATCACTTCTAATAAAGGTGTACTGAAAACTAGCTGCAAGTGTAAGAGTGCTCTAATCAGGTCTCCCAAAATTGAGAAACGAAAAAAACCAGCTGACTCCAGTGGAGAGGAACGGGAGGTGGAGAGGTGGAGAGGGAGGTGGAGAGGGAGGGGGAGAGGGAGGGAGATGGGGAGGGAGAGAGGAGGAGAGGGAGGAAGATGGAGAGGGAGAGAGGAGGAGAGGGAGGGAGGGGGGGGGAGAGGG
>ERZ1740065.1273-NODE-1273-length-14914-cov-12.137560_pt1 | contig 14914 bp, 13 predicted proteins | sample MGYA00581738_ERZ1740065 | MGnify/ENA primary metagenome ERZ1740065 (study PRJEB43018, sample SAMN04849749) | marine metagenome | isolation source: floating plastic debris | place: Pacific Ocean | collected 2008-09-01 | study: EMG produced TPA metagenomics...
CTGTAGTACTGTCGCTGTAGTACTGTCGCTGTAGTACTGTCGCTGTAGTACTGTCACATAAAACAAATGAATATTAGCAGATTGGTGAGAGAGAATGCAAGCAGGATGCCTCGGGTTCAGCCTGTCTCTCGATTCAGTCAACCAGAACACACACATGCTCTACATGTCTCCAAATGGTAGCAAAACTGTTACGATACAGATGCCATCACAGAACAAAACGACTGCCCCATCGGTGCTGTGGGGGCCCAAGCATGGTAAAGGAGAGGACAACTCCAGGTACATGTTATGTGCGCGCAGCATCAGGTGCCATTGCAGCATTGGACGGCGGAGGCCACTCACCATGGACTCGCATTGGAACTGAATCTCAGTGTCGGAGAGTGAGAGATACTGCGGCTGCATAACAAAAGCTTAATGTCAGTTTGGCGCAGTCCGCACTGCTAGCAACCAGTGATCATGGGGGACTGGGAGAAGACAACTCCTCATTCACGACAGTAAGAGAACTGGGGCGATGCATGCTTGTCCAAGATGGTGCCAAAACGGAGCAGCATGAACAATACAAAATCGATGGAAAAATAACATGGACACTCATAGCCGTCACTTACCCGTACGCAACGACACCCTTACTGACTGCCGCCGCAGACAAACTCATGTTGGATACGCTATAAGGCAGACGGGGAAGGCATGACCAATCAAATCGCTGTATTTCAGCCAGATGCACAGTTGTTAGGAAAGCGTAAAGCGGCAGCGAGCAAGTGCAGACGTACCTGTGCTGATGGTCGAGAATGGACGGGTGGGTAAGACTCTGGCTGCCGGTGCTGCTGTGACTGCTGTCGTCTGTTTTGCCGCGAGACAGTAGCGTCTCCAGGCTCTTTCCTAGCGCACTCATATCCAGGCCCTTCTTAGCCGACTTGGAGCCTTCGTCCAGCTGTCAAACACAAACTCAGATTTGTGAAATATATACAAAACCACTCATACAAGGTCATTCCAGGGTCATCCAAGGCCATTCCAGGGTCAGGCTTTGGGTAACGATAACTCACAACAAACATTCATGCAGACATACAGGATGCTAGTTAGAGATTTGAGGAGCAGAAGAATAGGAAGTATGTGTGTGGGGGGGGGCAGGGTGTTACTGGAGGTGCAAGAAAACGCCACGGTGTGAGTGACAGAAGGTCTACATACATATTGAGAATATTGATGATGCTGCGGCAGCTTTCTTGGGCTAGTGGGTGACATGTTAGCGCTGAAAGTGCCCTGGATGTAACAGATATAGGGACACGGTGAGACGGGAAACATAAAAATGACAAACACACACAGAAAATCAAACACACAAACGAGTCAGTGAAAGAATGAGAAAAGAGTCTAGAGTGAGGGAGGGGCCAAGTATGTTAGATCCGTACAACTGATGCTATGTAACTAGACAATAGCAGAGAAAGGTGTGAATATCCACTCACAGCTGGTGTGCCAGGCTGTGTGCCTTGGCTTGACTGTTGGGGTTTAGTTGAAGCAGACAAGTTGTTCGATGATTTAATGCCGTCCTTGCTGGCTGTTTGCGAAGCGCCTGCTGGCCTCGCAGGGTTCTTGGCCATGTCCGAGAGGTTAGTGCCAGACAGGTTGGAGGCGAGGGAGGATTCTGACACGCTTGCATTGGTGTTAGATGTCTGTAACGAATAGAGACCAGACGCTATGAATCACCACAATTACTGGGTGGGATATCACCGCACAGACTGATTGGGTGAGAGGGGAAAGTTGGGTCTTGACATTTAGATGCTCAGCCCTAACGAAATGCAGTTCTAGGTGGAGTGCATGCGCTTTCATCGTCTTCAATCATCACAACAAGTGCCTGCGGCAGCTCGATATACGTCAGTATTACGGATCTCTCTATTGATACAACAAAGAGTACCTGTGAATCAGACGAGTGTATTTGCGAGGAGTCAGCGGCAGCGGTAGACAGTGGGTCAGCGGTACTGTCAGATTCCCCTGCCGTCGATGCATCGATAAGCTCTGAGTCGGGACTGACTCTCCTCTGCAACAGCAGTAACAGCAACATTCATATATGCATATACATATAGTGTCTACACAAGGCTACCAGTGTAGGTGGGCAGGCACAGGCCAGGTGAGATGGGCAGGCACAGGCCAGGTGAGATGGGCAGGTACAGGCCAGGTGAGATGGGCAGGTACAGGCCAGGTGAGATGGGCAGCGATTAATGCCGCAGCAGTTCATCATAGAACTGCTGGTAAACAAGAAGAAGTTGGGTGAACAGGCAGTCCGGGCTTCCGTTGTCTGGGAGGACAACAATAAGTAATGAGATAGTTGAGAGCGCTCTACTACTGTTAGGCAAACAGGCCATTCACAGCTGAGACTAAAGCACTCGCTTTCTGTACTCATTATTCTATTGTCTGACTAGACCAGAGAATAGCTGAAGGGTTGGGCGGATGGTGGAGAAAGAGTAGCGCCAGCTATGGCTGTTGGAGAGGAAAGTTGGAGAGTAACTGTGAGCGATGCAATGATGAAGGTCAGGTCATAGCCGGGCACCGGGCATTGGCTAATCCCATCCCAGTAGATTATTGGCTGGATCCAAAAAACAACAGATTAATTCACAGCTCATCAGCTAGCACACTGCCAGACAGCAAACTGCCATACTGTCACTGCTCTTCCATACGCACGACAACACAGCGGCCATATTGATCTCAGTTACTGGTGAGCCTACCTTGGTCTCCTCGCCATTATCGTCGAGCTCACGGTAAGCCTGAGATCCTTTACGACTGTGGGTGGGGCTTAGCGTCGGACTCTCCATGCTCTGACCTGCAGCGATTGTAGGATATTGGGTATGAATATGCGTGCTGGCTGTTTCCCCATGACAAGTGATTGTAGCGAGGCGTGTGTGGGGCTAACCTTCGCAGAGTATATCGAACTGTTTGGAGAGGGAGATGGCCAGCTCAGGCTGCTCGCTGTGTTCACGAACTATGGATATAATCCGCTCTACTTGCTCTTTAGCCAACACCGACTGGTCAGCCACCAACAGCTCAGCTTGCATCTACATGACATACAATGGCACCAGTTAGTCAGTATGCAGGCATTCACTACATTCATAGCACTACAGCTGCAGTCTCTGAGAGTAGCGCATAGCCATCTCTGGTCAGATCAGGGAAGTATGGCTACGAGAAATCAATACACTGTTCCGCAGTATAAGATAAGAGAGTCTGGATGCGTTTTTCTTGGTAATGCGGCTCACCAGGTTGCTGATAATCGTGTCAGCTGTGTCGTGATTGCAGTCGAAATCGAACGTGGCAGTTGCCTTGCCAGTGTCCAGTTGACAAGTGACAGTCAGTGCTTCTTCCTCTGGTACTATGGTCTGTATGGTCAGTATTGGACGGTTGTCGGTAGTTCTCCGTCTCGTCGTCTTTCTTCTCTTCTTGTCTGTGTTTGGCGCCTTCTTCTCGGCCGAAGTCTCCTCACTGAGTTGACAGCATGACAATCCAGTGAATATGGAGAAGGCATCGAGGGATTAAATAAAACCTGAACTTCAACCGACCTGTCCTTGAAGCCTTCATCTCCACTCTTGTACGGCAGGTCAGAGATGTCCTGAAAAGGAGAGAGACGTAGGATAAACAGACGTGTAACCATAGAAACGTAGCATAGCAATCACACCTGCTCTCAGCAGCACACGGCCTGCAGCATCAGTAATGAGAGAGATGACCAGACAGACTACACACAGCACTCAGGTTTGGAAATAAAGATTGATCTCATCTTGGTGTATCGGTTGGTTGGTTGGTTGAGAAGCGGAGAAATTAGAATCTGCTCGCAAGCGATCTGCAGTGAAATTCTAGCTACACTCCATAAACATGCAAGGGGCGTTGGTAGCATGTCTCCATCGAGCCTGGGAAACCAGGCTACGACTTGGACAGGAACTGAATGTGGGGGAACAGCGATGAGCCGCGTGCTTCGGAGTTTGAGTGTGCACAACCACTGCAGTTACATAAAAAACTAGTCAACTAAAAGCTATGAAGTATATATGAAAGCTCGATGGAACACTGTCTGCAAGGAGCACAACACAATGTAGACAACTGTGCACTGCAGTTGCTGTATCATTACCTCGCCGCCCTCAGTTACATTTACGCTACCAGCGGCAGCAGTGGCAGCAGCAGCCTCTCTGCTAGGCTCTGTCTCTGTCGTTGGCGACTAGATACAAACATAACAGGAATACAGTCTTGAGTAATCTAATGGGATGAACTATGAGCCAATTTCAGCTCATCACAACTGTGACCATCACTTTATGTTGCAAGTCTGATGATGGGGTTGCTAGCTTTTCACCATCATGGAATTTCTTTGTAACGCAAAGGTGTCCGAATTGGCAATTTTTGGCAAAAGCATTACATGATGAATGCAGAATAATTCAGCGAGAGAGAGTGAAGTATTTTGGCCGGCTGCCACTAATTCCAGTCTACGCCGGCTTATTTAAATTTGATCCACAACTTGAACGAATCAATAATTATTGAGGCCACGAAATCAACACCAGGCTTGGCGAGCCAACTCGTAAATATTTGACCAAAATGTCAGAGTCACTGGAGACTGATATTCCGTTCAGGATGAGACTATGTGTATACTATCTACTTCCCTCCTTCACGCACTGGGTGAGGAGGTGGACAAATGGATGGATAGGAAGTGTACCTTCTGGCTGTGAGAGGTGTCTGCAGGGGCCGCGGTGTTACTGTCGGCAGCGGAGCCTGCCTCGGCGGTGCGGCCCGCAGCACACTTCTCACTGTGAGCGCTCTGCGGTTGTGAAGTGAATACTAGAGAGGGGGTAGCAGCAGCGGCAGCGTTAGTGGCAGCACCTGTACCCGAGTGACAGGACGCAGCTGTTGAATTTGAAGCAGCAGAAAAATCAGGGGCGGCGGCAGCAGTGTTACCCTTCACCTAGGAGACAGATAGAAGTCTTAACTCGGTTAAATATTATACTGGCAGCTTCACAGAAGCTGCGTGCGGCGAGAGATTTAGCAGTATAAGCGGAAATGATTCGACAAGCATAGATGGTGAATCCACCTAAATAGCCTAATCTATCAAAAAAGGAAGTGAGATATTTAGTCTAAAGACAAGGACCTGGGGCTAAGAACTGATCAGTAACTATTCTAACCTTTGTCAGCAAGAAAAAGCCACAACTAATGCTATCTAATTATTTTGGGGTAGAGATAGAGGTGAGCCAGTGATATATACAGCAATATATACCAGATGAATCATCAGAGGCATACATTTCCAAGCTGGAGGCAGCTATGGCCTATCTGGTTTTACTAGCATACTCTGTGGTAGAGAATACTATAGCTGCGATGGCAGCTGACTGTGAGCAGCAAAATGTCACAGTAAATAAATCTAGGACAGTAGCTGGTGGCATGCGGAGAGAGAGAGACAGAGCAGGAGGATCTAGCCAAGCTAGCTATCATCATTTGCATATACCTCTGGTGCATTCATTGGAGTGCTGCCGGATGTGGCGCTGCCATCCTTGCTTGCTGCTGAGCTTGAGTCCTGTTCGTTGACGCCGTTTGCCGATGCCGTTTGCACTAGTTTGGCTGAGCCCAGGGAGACCTGGTTAGCTTGGTCAGTATCAGTGGAGGAGGAGGTGGTGGTGGTAGCATTAGCAGTGCTGCTAGCAGGTTCGCTATTCACAGGCAATGACTGCTGAACGACAGTGGTGGTGGCCGAGGCAGCGACAGCAGCGTAGCTACTGCTGCCAGCTATAGACATGCTACTAGACTGGCTGGGTGGCTGAGAAGAGGCGCTGACGTTGGAGTCAGCTAAGTTTGACGAAGCGTTGCCTGGCTGGCCAGAGACAGATACCTGTTGGCTGCCGTGGAGAGAGCTGCCAACCTCTGATGGGTGACTAGACACAGTGCTGCCGTTCGTCTCTGACTTGACAATACCGCTGTCGGTAGAGAGGGCAGGGTGGCCGACAGGGGCCTCCAGCGCCGCAGTCTGCAAGGCTGGTGTACTCACTGACGACGGCGTAATGCTGGCAGCAGAGCTCTGACTGACAGCGGTCTGGCTGACAGCGGTATGGCTGACAGTGGTCTGGCTGACAGCAGCCTGGCTCTGAGTAGAGGCGTTCGAACCGATGACAGAACTCGGATTTGTATGAGTCGTTGCAGACATACTCTGATTGCTTGCCGGCCCAGACGTAGTCGCAGCAGACATCGCAGCAGACATCGGTGCTGCGGGCGCTGCCGTCAAGTCTGATTCTGCTGTGGCTTTCTGCTGACGTACAAAGTTCTGTACCTTATCTTGGATAAGTTTGGTTGTGACCCTGACGTCCATCTCGTGCAGATAACCGCTGACCACCTGATTGTAAATATAACATGACTGTGATGTGACCGGCTTAAAAAACCCTTGGAGCAGTTTACTGGACAGCGACTCACCATTTCCTTGACAATGACTTCAGCGTCATCTTTCGCGATGTTGAAATCAAACTGAATGGCCTCATCCTTCTTGTGAACGTCCTTCCTCTTCTTATCATCGTATTTGATCATGAACTGTATGACGTTGGGCTGATCGGTCTTACTAGCTTCTACCTGGACACCCCACTCGGCAAAAAACTCCAGGTCCAGCAGCTCCTTGACTGATTTCCTAACAAACAGCTGGCTAATATTAACCTGTGACTCATGATGTCATATGCAGCCTGCATCAAACAACACTGCTGCTCATCATTTAAAACTACTTCTCATACCATGCTGGCTCTGTAATACTCAGCGACTGACACCGGACACGTGACAGTATTTATCTCCCACCTAGGGCTACAGGAATGAACAGAATCTCATCACTTTTATTGCACTCTTTCGTCACCTCGTGTGGATATGTAATATATTGCATTGACGTGGCACCAGGGATAATGGCAGTGAATGAGGCTCAAGTACATGTAGAGGTCGAGAGCGACCTTGTACCTACAGATATCGTCATCTCTCAATCTCTCCATCTCGCTGACAAACACACAATCTACAGCGGCATGTAGAGTATTGCACAACAGACTGGTTTGATAGGGAGAGGGCATTCATCATCTATCACTTTATCAAGCTGTAGGAATGGCCCAGTAACCAATGTGACGATGAAGTATGTACAGTACAGGGCGTGGACTCTGTACATGGACCAAAGCTAACCAGCTATTCAGGGAATGCTGAGAGACGCACAGACTGACACCCTCAGACGGACAGACATACAGACAGACCATAGATAACTGGCCGGTACACGCAGTTTATCGTACTCATCATCAACGGCCTGACGTGTATATAACTGCACTCAGTCTCGCTCACATGCTATAGTATATAGACTAGAGACAGGCAGCGGTGCGCTTAGGTAGACGCAATATAAAAAAACAGGAACAATGCTGCATATTGTATGAATATGAATTGAATCGAAGTGTTTCACAAGTGAGCAGAGGTGCGGTATGAATTGTTTGACGCAGGAAGTAAACATATCGTCATGATAAAACTACTTGACTCTGATAGACGCAATATAATACTATGTTGTTGTGCCATTCATTCAGGTTAGAATCAGAGAGATGAGGGTAAGGTGTTTACCTGTCGCTGCGTTTCAGCTGTATGCACTGCTCAATGATTTCTTTGATCGTTGAATCATCTACTTTATCCAAACTCTCAGGCTTGACTCCCTAAAACACCAGGCTATCACTACACCAGGTCGGTGCAGGCAGACTGCATCAAGGGATGGAGAGGGGAGAACGGAACGGGAGGAGGATGGCGAGAAGGGACAAAGAGGAGGAACTGAGAGGAGGGACAGAGAGGAGCGAAGGGGAAGAAGGATGGAGAGAAGAGATTGAGAGGAAGGATGGGGAGGAGGGACGGAGAGGAGGGATGAGGAAGAGGGATGTTGAGGAGAGATGGAGAGGCAGGATGGAGAGGCAGGATGGGGAGGAAGGATAGGGAGGAGGGGTGGGGAGGAGGGATCAGGTACCTGTGTCACACGGCGGTAGATCTGTGCCGCGTTGGTACACTCCTTGTAAGGGTACTCCGAGGTTGCCATCTCCAACAGGCACATGCCGAATGCGTACACATCAACTGACTCGTCGTAGTGTTCCTCATACATCTCCGGAGCCATAAACTCGGGCGTACCTACAACAACCGCAAACAACACGTTATAGTGTAGATCCCAAGCTAAACATCACTGTCAATGTCAACGCAGACTCTGGGAGTGGAATTCTGAGAGTGGATCTTATGATGACTACTTTGGCCAGGCCGATTGATGAAAAATAAATGGCAATAATGTAAGTGAGATCCAAACAAAACAGCCTAATCACTTGTAAACTAAGGCTGGATGATATAACAGGCGCTGGCGTTAATGAATGACTGAGAATGAAGGATTAACAATCAACAGTCGATTGCTGAGCAGTGAGAGAGAAGCCAGTGGTAACAAGTCAAATCCAGTCAGGCTGACAAGCGGGCTTGTGCGCGTGATTACTGCGCGTGTACACGGCTGATAATGGGGGTACGGGTAGGGATAGAGGGGTTGGAGAATGCTGAGACTACTATGTAGTGATACGCTAGGCCTTCTCACATTGGAATCATTCAGTAGTTGCACCGGTCATCTCACTAAGTAGGTAGGCACACACTCTACAAATACGCTGGGCAACCGGCCAAAAATGAGGAGAGAGAATGTATGCTGGACGGAAGCTGGCTAATCGGGAGGTCCGCTGCCAATGCAGTAAATCTCACCGTATCAGAGTAGATAGAGGCAGCACAGCAGATATACACAGCAACAGAGGGCAAACAGCAGTGCTATCTGTCTGCGTGCTCATCCACTGCTGCTCTCTGTCACCAGTGTGAGAAGTGTACACCCACTACTACTGCCTGTTCAACTGGCCTTACGGCTTCCTTGTCAGCTCTTACCGATGACGCTCTTGGCGAAAGACTTGTTTTTCAGCGTGGCCAGACCAAGATCTCCGATCTTCACAGAGCCAGTGGTGCCAGTGATGAAGATGTTGTCGCACTTGAGATCTCTGTGGATGACTGGAGGGCTGCGTGTGTGCAGGAACTGCAGGCCTTTCAGTATCTGACGGCACCATTTGGCTAGAACCTTGGGTGGGATCTTTCTGGGAAATCTGCGGATGTACCTGTATCAAAGACAATGGAGGGCTGTGTCAGACGCAGAGGAACACTGGCTGACACTGTGATACACAGACACTACACCAGTGGTCCTGGCACCTCGGACTACATGCTATCAGAGATCATCAACTATCGCCCAACTCTCTCCATAAAGGCAATGTAGGCGAATTACTGGGAAGTAGTTGCTGGACAAACAGGCTAATCAGACTGGACATTTGGCAGCTTAGGTCTGAGGAACTGGGGTGAATTACATGGCTGGCGTGTGACTGGTTGTGTGGCTATTTGTTCTCTAGACTGCAGGAGATAATGTGACAGGCCTACTTATATCCAGGCTGGTTGTCGTGGGGCTGACAATCAATGAACAGACGCTGTTTAGCAGCAGCTTTGAAGGGGCAATGAGACAGGCCCTGCCTCACATGATCAGACGCGTCTTCGAACGGAGGGATTGGATGCAGATAATCATCGGAATTACTAATGGAATGCAGACTGGAGCACTCACTGCTCGCACTGCTGTATGGGGCCCCAGTCTAGACAGCTCAGCCTGCTAGCTCGCGTGTGATATTGAGAAATGACATTGAACTATGCCACGAGCAGGCCGGCAGCTGATAGGGTGAGTTTATCGCTGCCGTGTCAGCATAGAACCAGCGAACTGCTGATATCGATCCTTCAAAGGCTAATTACACAAATGTGGAATAACTTCAGACAAAGGATGATCCCAGAGGGCTGTCTGTCTGTCTTCACTGCTGGCAGCAGCTTACTGACAACCAGACGAGGCGAAACAGGCGAGGCAGAAAATGTCCGACTCACGTTTTCAGCGTTCCTGATGTCATCAGTTCTGTGACCAAAACGATAAGCTTTCTGCCTCTGGGGCTCACAAACTCCCACGAGTCAAAGAAGCGCACGATGTTTGGGTGCTGGAGGCCCTTCAACATGCCCGCCTCTTCCTTGAACCTCATTCTCTCACTCTTGCTCCATTTCCGATCCTGCAACGACACGAAAATTGAAAACAACCGGCACAGTGCTGGCCTCAAGTTTCTGATTTCAGTCGTTCATTGAGCTGATGTAGCAGCTCGTTGATAACAACATTCGGAGAGACGCAGTCTGGCTTTCAGTGTTCATTAGCACAATAGCAGCACAATGCCGGATTAGCACATTGTTGCTGTGTTATTGACGTCCAGAGTACAGGAGCGGACTGGCAGACTACGGACACACAGACGTGACTGTCACATTTCACCAGCAGTCACACCTGAGATCACACTGCAGCTACGACGTCCACATAGATACCTAACCTCAACAATTCACTAAACGCCCATAAATATATATATAGAGAGAGGAGCAGCTTACCATCAATTCGCACCAAGCCACGGCCACACCAGTTTCAACATCCAATCCTTTGTACACAGTTTTGAACGAGCCTCGGCCTATTTCATCGTTCTGCTTGATAAACCGGCCATCAGGCGACTTCTTACTAGACTCTCCGCCATCTTCGTCATCATTGGCAGCATCCTGACTGTCTATTTTATCCGATGACGTTTCAGGTTTCTCAGAAGTCTCCACCGCTGCTGCCCCAATACTTTCCCTGTTGGCCGGCTTCTTGCTAGAGTTTGACTCTTTCAAATTGTGAGCGTCTGTTACGCCGGTCTCGTTACCTTCGCTAATAGCACCATTACTAGTGGATTCCATACTCTCCGACATCTTAGCTGAGCCAGAGTGGGAAGCTGTCATTGGAAGATCTTTGCTAGCTGATGCCGTGCTGTCAGCCGCGGCGTCAGCGCCTTCATTGATATCTAATGCATTGATGAGTTGATTTCCTGGTGATCTCGAGGTGTCCAACCCTGAAACAACCATATCCGAGTTGTTGCCTTGCGTCGTAGGTGAGCTATCTGTAGTGGGAGGTGTGGAGTCACTGAGTTTGTGTCGACCAGCAGTCTCAGATCTACTCCGACTTGTGAAACTGTCCTCGGAGTCAGACAACGATCGCACTGTCTGAGTCCTTAGTGTCGGCCTGTCCGCGTCAATGATCGTGACACACTTCTTCTCTCTGGCAAGGCTGGTAGCTTGATGCTGCTGCTCTCTTGTTCGTAGTGCTGACTTGGGCTGCCTACTCGATGATTTATGCTTAGCACTACTAGCTTGTGTTGAAGTCATGCCAAGCTGTGTGCCCTGGTCTGATAAACTATCACTTTTAACCCCAGTCATTGGAGATTTACTACTGTTTGAACTCAAGCTAGATCCGTGATTATACAGCGAACCATTCTGAGGATGGCTTGACGTTTTATCTGAGCTGTATGATTCACTGGCACTAGTAGTTCTGCGTTTTTGGCCGAAGTGTCCATTAACAGTTGATATCACAGTGGAGTTAGTGTTCTTTGGAATAGAAGAATGATTGACTGATCTCAGCCTTCTCTTACTTTCTTGATAACTCTCGAGAAAGCTATCAGAGTGTCTTGGTTTCCGAAGACAAGCTGGGCTGATATCTTCATTAGAGTCTTTCTTTTCAATAGCTCGACTTGAAGATATTCTGCTGGTCATCATATGAAAATGATTTCGGAATTATTTATCCAGATATCGAGAGTGAGGCAGCATAAGTGTCTGTCTCCTCAGTCAAGAGATTTATAGCTGTCACTTCAAGCAGTATGGCAGTGACATCGACCACAGGCCTAGTATACGTTGGCCAAATCACACGTAGTCCAACCATGGCACCAGTGAATTAAAGAAGGATCCATAGCTACAAACGAATGAGAAATTTCAACATAGACGACTAAGAACGATAAGACATGAATATCACATACATACGCTAACACCATGATAGAGAGATAGTAGCCAGCAGTAACAGACGAATCGATTTTTCAAAAACCAAATAGTGGATAGCGTGTAGTATAGCCCGAGTACACGGCAATATTTTCATTTTCAAGATACAATGAAAGAGAATGACGCATGTATAAAGAGATAAACTCACAGACTCGGTCAAACTGGACTCAACTCATGAGAAATCTCTGCGCTGGAAAGCGTTTTAGGATTCCTGTTCATGTACTCATCGGGTCATGTATCACTACTACTCGCTCAGCTCTCTACTTCTGCATTCACCTGATTCGACAAGCGTATGGATACATAAATAATTTGACAACGTGAAATATAATTAAAAATATAAATAAATTAATTACCATCAGAAAATAAGGTTGAAGTAAATCATATTGTAAAAAAAAATTATCATCGCCTTTCGACTGCGTCCTGATACAGCGCGTAATGGCGTTGGTTGGTTTGCTCAGGGGGACACAACTCCATCTTCATACGAGTGAACAACGCGCTTACGATCATGCCACCAGAGAGCAGTGGGGACAGCAGTGATAGTGCAATGTGCAAAGGCAGTCGCTTTCTCCTCTGATTTTCATACAGCTAACAGAAAATGGTAATATATTTCGAACCACTTACAAGCAGCTGCCTCATTATTATTCATTACCTTCGATATCATAAGTACAATGGCTGGTGTGGAATAACATAACTTTGATGTGTCAAAAATTTGACAATAAGACACTTTATATATATGAAAGCATGAAATATTAGACTATATTAACTAAATGAAACGACTAAATACATCTATAACATCAATAACATGAAGGGGTAGTATGTCAGTGCTACAACTGTATAGTATTCTACATCTATGTACAATAGTTGAAACTTGATGAAACTATTTCTTTCTCCTCTTAATCTTTGTCTTGGCCTTTGCTTTGCTCTCCGCAATGAGCCTCTTTCTGGGTCTGCCAGCGTGCTGTGTGGTGGGAGCTGGTGGCGCAGCGGTGTTCTTCTTCTTCGGCTGTACGAGCTGATTGGCCATGTCATTGAGAAGTCCTTGCTCGGCGAGCATGCGCAGGAACGTCGTGATAAATGGATAGTAGTTATGGGTTCTCCGGCATACATCAATCTAAAGTGAATCCCAATAATATTCTATTAGGGAAGTTGTAAGGAACACCATTCATCAGGTCACAGCTGCGAATTTGTGGTTATGCGATGCTCCAAAGCAACTAGCATTTCCATGTATATAGCGCCTTCCGTACGACATCATCATAAATAGAGCTACATGTATCTCATCTCAATGCTGGTGGCTTACAGCGGGGATGAAGCATGAAATGATGGTGACTAGGTTACGAGGATTTCAGAACAGCATACGGAACAATTAAACATCTCAATAGGATACTGCGATGTTTGATGAGTAGATACACAGACCAAGCCTAACTCAGATGAAGAACGGCTCCACAGTGGTTAGATAACGCCGGTACTGACGATCTTCACATGGACTTACTTTGTACTTGTCACGCAGGTCCTCCTGCTCCTTCAGTAGCTGCTCGGTATCCGATACGTGTGACTTCATATCCATCAGCATCTCGAGCAGCTCCTGGAAAGCAGCACACAGGTGTTTACCTCCGTTTGACTGGCTGGTAGGATCGCGAGCAGCACGTCTTGGCAACTTGCCAAAATTCATACCCACATTTTTACTCAACTATCACAGCACACACTGTAAGTTTAGTTGGTGTGCGCATGGTTGGGCAGGAATAATGGAGTGGTGTATAGACTCCACATACCGGGAGAGTGAACGTGTTTGAAGGCGGTTCTGAGCCTCTGCCGCCGTTACAGCCTACGGATATGCGCGTTAGCCGACACGGATTGAACTCAGAAAACTCCTGCAGCTGTACGAGAGAACTGGAGGCGTCATTCTGCTGATGGACCACCACTTCAGTGACGTATGACTCCTCCAGGTCCGACAGCGTGCCGATAAGCTCCTCAACCTGACAAAGAAGCAGATCATGAACGGCCAGGCTAACAAAACTAGCAATCAGCAATCAGCACTAGCAACCGGAAAGCAGTACTAGCAATCAGCAAACAGTGTAATAGAAATCAATAGAGACATTTGGCAAATGACATTCAGCCAATCTGCACAAGTATGAGGCGGAATGGCTGAATGTCCTGCTGCTTATGTATGATAACAAACTCTCATCAATCAAACAACGCAGATGTAAAAATAATTCCCAGCGGTTATTTCTTGGTAAAACAGGCAAACAGGCTGAAATCGGCCAAATAATTTTGTCCTTAAGACGCAAGATGGCATGCATGAGAGAACATATAACCGGCAGGCTCTGTGAGACGCTCAGTCTAGCTGCACACCTAACAGAGTTTTAGGTGTCTGTATCGAAACCTACAGCCACAACCACTAATGGTATAAAGCATACATAGTGAGACTGATTGCCTGAAGAGACCTACATTGTAGGTAATACATGGTTGAGGTTCCCAAATGCACTAGTAATTTACTAGGTAATCATGCGGATTATTCAGTAATGGTTACTAAATGACAGAACCAGGTGAAGAAAAGATGGAGGGAAGAATGGAGTACATTAATATGACTGGTTACTGTGTGAAGAATGCAGGATGGAAGGGAAGAAGAAAATTGTGAGACCTAGCCACAGTTGCAGCCACAGGTAGGGAAATGTCTACCTGGCAGGTGACAGAGTCAGAGTCTGTTTGTGATTTAACTGGACTCTTCTTGGGACTCTGTGGTTTGATGACAACTGGTAGCGGGTAGGCGTGCTCTACATACACGAGCTCTATCCATTCTTTGACAGTCATGGCACTGTTGGTAGGCAGCGTAGACATCATTGGGTCGGGTATAGAATCCTTCCACGTTTTCATCATCTGAATAATTGACCAGAGTGATGACATTGTTTGGAGTTGTGCTGTCATGCCATCGTATGGGTGGGGGGGGGGGATTTGGCGTGACCAGGATGGCGACCTGATTTAGTAAATTTTGAAGCACAATCAAAAT
>ERZ1740065.1274-NODE-1274-length-14905-cov-5.877104_pt1 | contig 14905 bp, 14 predicted proteins | sample MGYA00581738_ERZ1740065 | MGnify/ENA primary metagenome ERZ1740065 (study PRJEB43018, sample SAMN04849749) | marine metagenome | isolation source: floating plastic debris | place: Pacific Ocean | collected 2008-09-01 | study: EMG produced TPA metagenomics...
AGACAACGATGTTGCCACGGCGACGGTCCATCTTGAGGATCTGGAACGGCTGCTTGAGGCCCATCAGCGGGCCTGCGTCGCGCACCGGGCGCACGTCAACTTGCGAGCCCGGAAGGAAGGCCACTGCGCCGCCGAGATCGACAGTGAAGCCACCTTTGACACGGCCAAAGATCGCGCCTTCGACGCGCTCTTCATCCGCATAGGCTTTTTCGAGACGGTCCCAGGCTTCCTCGCGGCGGGCCATTTCACGGGAGATGACGGCTTCCCCACGGGAGCTTTCGACCTGACGCAGGAAGACTTCTACCTCGTCACCCACGTCGATTTTGGGCGCTTCACCGGGATCTGCAAATTCTTTAAGCTCGACGCGGCCTTCCATCTTGTAGCCTACGTCGATAATGGCCTGGCCCGCTTCGATTGCGATCACCTTGCCTTTGACGACAGACCCTTCTTCGGGTGTGTCCATTTCGAAGCTTTCGTTCAGGAGTGCTTCAAACTCGTCCATCATGTTTGCCATATGGCGTTGTTTTCCTAACTAGTTTTGTTTCCGGCCGCGCGGTTGTCTCCGCCGGTCTTTGAGGTTTCGATTGGTCAAAGCGGAAAACGAGAAAGGGCCGGAAGAACCGGCCCTGCTCGCCACTGCGGTGTTTTCCCCGCTTTAACGAGGCCGCGTATAGGGGCAAATGGCGTGTACCGCAAGGGCTTACGCGCGCTGAGTGCGGCCTTTCGCCAAACCACGCGCGCCGAGCCCGGCAAGCAGCAACGGAAGGCCCGCGGGCAGCGGGACAGGGGCCGGAGGCGTGTCGCCGGTCACCACGATGGTATCGGGATCGACGGCAAAGCCCACCCCAATCGCACCATCCCCGACGACCTGATAGAGGTTGAGGGTGACCTTGGTCATGGCTTTCAGCACGTCAGTGGTCATGACATCCACACCCGATCCGCTGAAGAGATTGGTTTCCCCTTCGAAGAGGAGATAGAACGTATCGAGCGGAGCAGGTCCGGTGGCACCCTGGGAAAAGATGCTGACGGCATCGCCGGCAACTGTATCGCCGATCAAGAGTTCCGTACCCGTGGCGGACCACGCCCCCAGCGGCGTGCCCCCCGCGCCATAAGCCGCGTAATCAAGCGAGGTGATGGCGTTCAGGTATCCCGATGACTGACCCAATCCTTCAACCTCGCTGAACTGGTCAGGCACAGCCGCATCGTCGATGCCGATGACCACGTCGAGTGTCGCAGGCTGTTCGGCAAAGGGGCTGGGCAGGCCCTGGTATCCCTCTGCGTCGAAGAGGGCGGTAAAACTGACGGTCTTGGCTGCAAGCGGACCGGTCAAACCCAGAACCGCCGCAATACAAAGGCTGGAAAAAACTGAAAAATGCATTGTGTTACTCGCGCTTGTGAACAAAAGCGCTGTGCAGGGCTGTCCTCGCCCGACTCTTACCGGCGTCTCCCGGGGAGATGGGATGACCTCTCGCAGGACGACCCGCCGCAGCCGAAAAACAGGAAAATGCCGCGGTGCTTAACCATGCCTGGAACCCGGTCGGGCGCCGTCATGGGATTGACCCTGAAAAGTCCCGGTGTGTGGACGCCGCACGAGAAACAGCCCTGCGCAGCACCGTCAGTCTGTCGCGGTATCCGCCGACTGACCAATCAAGGATCGGCGGGGGGGCATAAGACCGTTTGATGTTTTGGTACTCTGCGGATCAGAGCGCCTGACCCTTGCGCAGATCGTCCAGCAGCTCCTGGTAGATCCCGTTGCTGTCGCCGCCGCCAAAGACCTGCGCACCGCCGGAATAGGTCTGACCATAGGTCCGCGCCACGTTCACGGTCTGGGCCAGTGCGGAGAGGAATTGGTCCTGTTCCAGCGGGGACAGGGGATGGATGAACACGCCCCACAGGCGCCCGCGGGCAACGGCATAGCGCGCGTCGAGGGCGCTGTCGAAATTGGCCTGCATCAAGCGCATCAACTCTTCCGGCTCAAGCCCGTCGGAAGAACGGATCGGCACCATGGCCCGCATCCGGTCAGCGCGCGGATCAGCCACCACGATGACGGGGATATCCTGGATGGTGAATTCGATCGCAGCACCACGCAGCTGGGCGTCCTCGTCGATGTTGAGAATGATGGCGGCCAGCCGCTCCAGCGTCATCGGCGGTTCGGTCAGCGGCTCCGGGGCTGGTGTGTCGCCTTGCTGCGCATGGGCGATGGTGCCGGCAAGAACCAGCGCCAGCGTCAAAAGAAGTCGTGCCATGGGAGTACCCTTTCGCGATGTCTGCATCTGAAGGCTAGTCGCGGACGGGTTCAAACACCAAGCACCCTTTGGTGATGGCGCTGCAATAATTGCGGCCTGTGCGGGACGTTGGTCAGGCGCGGCGCGCGTCGATGGCAGCGATTGCGGCTGCGATTGCTTCGTCGATGGACATCTCGGAGGTGTCGATTTCAACGGCGTCTCTGGCCGCGACCAGCGGCGCTTCGGCCCGCGCGCGATCCCGGGCATCGCGCTCCTTGACGTCTGCCAGAACCTGCGCCCGGCTTACGGCGCCACCGCTTGCGCTGAGCTCGGCGAACCTGCGGTCCGCGCGCACCTCGGCGCTGGCGGTGACAAAGAGTTTTGCATCCGCATCCGGACAGATCACCGTGCCGATGTCGCGCCCATCCAGCACCGCGCCGCCGGCCCGCCGCGCAAAGGACCGCTGGAAGTCGAGCAATGCCGCCCGTACCTCGCCGATCACCGCGATCTTGCTGGCAGCCTGTGCCACTTCGGGGCTGCGCAGGCCGTCCTCCTTCAGATCCTCCGCCGTGAGGCCACGGGCCGCCGCAACCGGGTCCAGCCCCAGCAGCAGCTTGGCCCCGACCGCGCGGTAGAGCAGCCCGGTGTCCAGATGGGCAAAGCCGAAATGCGCAGCCACCGCCTTGGAAATCGTGCCCTTGCCCGCGGCGGCGGGACCATCAATGGCGATGGTGAAAGGCCTGCTCATGCATTGCTGCGCGCCAGATGCGCGCCCAGATCGGACATCAGCGGCTCGAAGATCGGAAAAGAGGTGGCGATGGGGCCACCGTCATCCACGCTGACCGGTTTCTGCGCGGCCATGCCGAGGATCAGGAAGGACATGGCGATGCGATGATCGAGGTGACTGGCACAGGTCGCCCCACCGGGCACATTGGTATGGCCGAGGCCGGTGACCGTCCACCAGTCCGGACCCTCATCAACGGTGATCCCATTGGCACGCAACCCCACGGCCATGGCGTCGATGCGGTCGCTTTCCTTGACCCGCAACTCCTTCACGCCGCGCATCACCGTGTCACCTTCGGCAAAGGCCGCAACCACAGAAAGCACAGGGTATTCGTCGATCATGCTGGCAGCACGCGCGGGCGGCACCTCGATCCCCTTGAGATTTGGCGAGAAGCGCGCGCGCAGGTCGGCGACGGGCTCGCCGCCCTCGACACGCTCGTTCTCATAGGTCAGATCCGCGCCCATCTCGCGCAGCGTGGTATAGAGCCCGGCGCGCGTGGGGTTGAGACCGATGCCCGGCACCAGCACATCTGAACCCGGCACGATCAGCGCGGCACAGACCGGGAAGGCGGCAGAGGACGGGTCGCGCGGCACGTCGAGCTTTTGCGGTGTCAGCTCCGGCTGGCCTGTCAGGGTGATGACGCGACCCGCCTCGGTCTCCTCGACGGTGATCTCGGCACCGAAGCCTGCGAGCATGCGTTCGGTGTGATCCCGCGTCGCTTCGGCCTCGATGACCACGGTTTTGCCCGGCGCGTTCAGCCCCGCCAGCAAGACGGCGGATTTCACCTGCGCCGAAGGGACGGGAACCGTATATTCGACCGGCACGGGATCGACCGCACCCACAAGGGTCATCGGCAAACGCCCCCCTGCCCGCCCCACAGCCTGCGTACCGAAAAGCGCAAGCGGATCCGTCACCCTGGCCATCGGCCGCCCATTGAGCGAGGCGTCGCCCGTGAAGGTCGCCGTGATCGGCGAGGTTGCCATCGCACCCATGATCAGCCGAACACCGGTGCCGGAATTACCGCAGTCGATCACCTGGTCCGGCTCGGCAAACCCGCCAACGCCCACACCATGCACCGACCAGTTGCCACCGCCGTGATCGGTGACCTCGGCCCCGAAGGCGCGCATGGCCCTGGCCGTATCCAGCACGTCCTGTCCCTCAAGCAGCCCGCTTATCTCGGTCTCGCCCACGCAGAGCGCGCCAAGGATCAGCGAGCGATGCGAAATCGACTTGTCGCCCGGCACCCGCGCTTCGCCGGTGAGCGGGCCGCAGGGGCGGGAGGACATTGGAATGGGAGCGCCGTGGCTGGACATGGGATTTCTCGGTTCGGTCAAAACTTTGCGAGGCTTAGCCGCTGTGCCCGCGCGGGTCCAGCCCTATCCGGGCCGGGATGTTAGCGCTTGCGGAAGGTGAGATAGTGCGGTCTGCGCCCTTCGCGCAGGGCCTTCTGCTCATAGCGCGTGGAAATCCAGTCCGCCCAGGGTTGTTGCCAGTCCGCCGGACGCTCAGCCAACCAGTCGAAGCCGTGGCGCGGCACCTGCTCGAGGGTCTGGCGCACATAATCCTCGATGTCGGTGGCAACACGAAATACGGCCCCCGGCTTCAGCACCCGCGCCAGCGGCTCAAGATGCTCCGGCGTGACAAAGCGGCGGCGGTGGTGGCGGGTCTTGGGCCAGGGATCGGGGTAGAGCAGGAAGGCGCGGTCGATGGAGCGATCCGGCAGCACGTCGAAAAGATCGCGCACATCCCCGGGATGCACGGACAGATTATCCACCCCTGCCCGCCTGATTTTACCCAGCAACATCGCCACGCCGTTGATGTAGGGTTCTGCCCCGATCAGCCCGACATGGGGGTTTTCCACGGCCTGATGCACCATGTGCTCCCCGCCACCGAATCCGATTTCCAGCCAGACGGGCTTGTTCTGGAAAAGTCTGTCGAGATCGAGCGGAATACGGTCGGGATTACCCTCCCAGCTCACCGCGCCGGGTGAGAGGGCCGCCAGATCCTGCTCCAGATACCCTTTTTGCGACTGCTTGAGGGATTTTCCCTTCAAGCGGCCATAAAAATTCCGGCGGGGGCGTTTTTGCGATGTCATGGGCGGCCTTTAGCCCGGACAGCGCGCGGCTGCAACGTTGTGGCGCACCCGGTCTCGATTTCATCAAGAATTAAGACTGTCCGCCTAGAACCCCCTTGTTCACAAGGAGATTGACCCGTGGCCGAGATCGGAAAAATTCACGCCAAGGTGCGCCCGGAGGCGACGTCACTGCCGAAACTTGCGAGCATCCTCGTGGTGGATGACCAGCGGTTTGACCGCACCCGCCTGAAACGGCTGATCGACGGGCTGGAGTTCGAGACCCATGTCGTGGAAGCGGACCGGTTGGAAACGATGGGCAGCATGCTGCAACGGGACAAATTCGATCTGATCCTGGTGGACTACAATCTGCCGGACGGCAACGGGCTGATGGCACTGGATGCGATCCGGCTCGATCCGAAGAACCGGCAGGCCGCCACGATCATGATTGCCGGTGACGGCCAAAGCGAGATTGCCATCGAAGCGTTGAAACGCGGATGCAGCGATTACATCACCAAGGATGACCTGTCGCCCGCATCGTTCAAACGGGCCACGATCAATGCCCTGCAAAAATCCTCTCTGTCGATTGGCATGGAGACGCAGGACGTCAAACGCCAGCAGATCGAAGCCGTGCTAGAGAGGTTTTCCACCGAATGCGCGAACGAGATCAAACCCGTGCGCAGCCGCCTGATGCGCCAGCTGCGCGATCTACGCGAAGCCCCGAAGCTCGATGAAGAGCAGGCGAAAGAGCGGTTCGGCCGGATCGAGAATTCCTGCATGCGGCTGTGGGATTTCCTGGACGATCTGGAGCAATATCAAGGCACCGATCTGTCGGAAGCGACGCTGTCCGGCAAGACACATCCCGGCGCCACGCCACCAGCGGCGGTCATCAAGGATTTCGAGGGGGCACCTGCGATGGACCCCCCCGTTACCTCGGCTCAACCGCGCCGATTGAAGGCCGGGCAACAGGCCACGGCGATCACCGCGCAGGCCGCGCGCAAGAAGCCGCGGCCCAGTCTGTTCGGCAAGTCGTAAAGACGCAACAGCGGATTCCAAAAAGAATGCGGGACGCGTGTTTTGCGACCGCAGCGCGCTTGTGTGTCGAGACTAAACCGCGCGTTTCAGAGCATCCACGAGATCGGTCTTCTCCCAGCTGAACCCACCGTCTGCATCCGGTGTCCGACCGAAGTGTCCATAAGCGGCGGTGCGGGCGTAGATCGGTTTGTTCAACTGCAGATGCTCGCGAATACCGCGCGGCGTAAGATCCATGGTCTGGCCAATCGCCGTCTCGATCGCCGCATCATCCACCTGACCGGTACCGAAGGTGTCGCAGTAGATTGACAGGGGTTTGCTCACCCCGATGGCGTAGCTGAGCTGGATGGTACATTTGGCGGCCATGCCCGACGCGACGACGTTTTTAGCGAGGTAGCGCGCGACATATGCCGCGGAACGGTCCACCTTGGTGGGATCTTTGCCGGAAAAGGCACCGCCGCCGTGCGGGGCCGCTCCGCCATAGGTATCGACGATAATCTTGCGCCCTGTCAGCCCTGCGTCCCCATCGGGCCCGCCGATGACGAAAGTGCCCGTGGGATTGACCCACCATTCCGTCGCATCCGTGACCCAACCCTCGGGCAGAACCTCGCGAATATAGGGCTCAACGATTGCCCGGATGTCCTCCGAGGTCTGGCTCTCATCCGCATGTTGCGTCGACAGCACGATGGACGTAACGCCAACCGGCTTGCCGTTCTCGTAGCGCACCGACAGCTGGCTCTTTGCGTCGGGACGCAGGGTGGGCTCCGTGCCGTCCTTGCGGACTTCCGCCAGGCGCCGCAGCACAGCGTGCGCGTAGTGGATGGGCGCGGGCATCAACTCGGGGGTTTCATCCGTGGCAAAGCCGAACATGATCCCCTGATCGCCGGCGCCTTCGTCCTTGTTGCCGCTGGCATTCACACCCTGCGCGATATGCGCCGACTGCTCGTGCAGCAGGTTCGTCACCTCGCAGGTGGCGTGGTGGAACTTGTCCTGCTCGTAGCCGATGTCCTTGATGCAGGCGCGCGCGATCTCCTCGATCCGGCCCATGTAGTCCTTGAGCGTGTCCCGGTCGGACAATCCGACCTCGCCCCCGATCACCACCCGATTGGTTGTGGCAAAGGTTTCCGCGGCGACACGCGCTTCCGGCTCTACCGTCAGAAATGCATCGAGAACCGCATCCGAAATTCGGTCACAGACCTTATCGGGGTGACCCTCGGAAACGGATTCCGAGGTGAAAACGTAATTTTTACGGGACATATATTGCTCCAATAACAAAGTGTCACACCACGTCAGGAAGCCGTTGTGGCGTGCTTCCGGCGTGCTTACGCGCCTCTTTCAGCACCGTCAATTGCTATTTCGCCCTCACCCTGCGAACCGCTGCGGCGGCGAGACCGCAGAGCAACAGAATGGCCAAAGGCCAGTCTCCGGTGCGGCTGTAAAACGTCGGCTGCAGCGGGTGTGGCAATGCCGCGTCGATGAAGCCCGCCGACCCAAGAGGCAGACTTGCGAGAATGCGGCCATGCGGGTCGATCATCGCGGAAATGCCGGTGTTGGCCGCCCGCATCAGCGGAAGACCTTGCTCGATTGCCCGCATACGCGCCTGCGCAAGATGTTGCTGCGGGCCGACATCCCGGCCGAACCACGCATCATTGGTAACCTGCACAATGAAATCGGCGCGTTCGGGTGCCGCGTTCACATCATGGGCAAAGACAGCCTCGTAACAGATCAGCGGCAGGCCGCGGCCCAGCGCGCCGAAGTCCAGCGTTCTGGCTCCCGGACCGCTGGCAAACCCGACAGCGGAGACCTGCGCCAGCCCAGTCAGGCCGATCCTTTCGGCGATGCTGGAAAGCGGGATGTATTCGCCGAAGGGCACCAGATGGTGTTTGTCATAGATTTGATCAGCGCGGCCAGCCGCATCCAGCACCGCCATGCTGTTGTAGAGCAACCCATCCTGGCGCCGCAGCAAACCGAGGGCCACCGGCTGTCCATTGGCCGCGGCAGCGATCATTTCCAGCGCGGAGCCCGCATCCTGAAGCACCCAGGGGATCGCGGTTTCCGGCCAGATCGTCAGATCGGGCGCTGCGGCCCCTTGCTCCGGCGGCGCGGCGGTAAATTCGAGCTGGCGATCGAAAAAACCACGCGCATGGTCGGGCTGCCACTTGAGATGCTGTTCGGCATTGGGCTGCACCAGTCGCACCACATGCGGTGTCAAAGGTGCCGTGGGCGCGGAGGGCGGCAGGTAGAAAAGCACGGCAGCGCTGCCCAGAAGCGCGGCCTGCCCCAGACGCATGACCTGCCGGCGACGGTACATCGCCGGGAAGGACAGCGCCCACGCCAGCGACATCAACCACAGTGTCACACCGTGCGATCCGACCCAGGCCAGGCTTTGCCCCGCAGCCCCGTTCACCAGTGCTTGCGCCGGATTGGCCCAGGGGAAACCGGTCAGCACATAGGCCCGCAGGAGTTCCGCCGCGGTCCATGTCAGGATCAGCGGCCAGGTCCGGTTCGACAGCAAACGCGCAGCCCAGAAAGCCGCTCCCCAGAACAGCGCCAGCCCCGCACTCATGAAGAGCAGTGCAAAGGGGGCCATCCACGCATGCCTTTCGGGATCGATCTGGAAGGGCTGCATGATCCAGATCATCGCCACGCTGAAATAGCCAAGACCAAAAGACCAGCCGATGAGAGCGGCATCGCTCGTGCGTTTCTGCCGCCGGAGCATCAGAAACCCCAGCGAGAAGACCAGCAACATCACGAGGGGCTGGTTATACGGCGCCTGCCCCAAGGGGCCCAACGCCCCGACAAATGCCGCGATGGCCATGCGGCCCAGGCGGGGCAGCCGGGTGTACCATTCCGAGGGCTTGCCAGACCGGGGGGCCGTGTGTGTCATCAGTGGCTTTGGGGAGCCGCGCGCACCCGCAGGCGCTTGATGCGGCGGGGATCGGCGTCGATCACTTCGAACTCCGGACCGTCTGGATGAACCACAACTTCGCCGCGCGCCGGCACACGGCCCGACAGCATGAAGACGAGGCCGCCCAATGTGTCGATCTCTTCCTCGTCGACCTCGTCATGCTCCGTCAAAGATTGCCCGATTTCAGCTTCGAAATCCTCCAACGGGGTCTTGGCCAGGGCGAGGTAGCACCCGGGCTTTTCCTTGGTCCAGTAGAGGCCTTCATCCACGTCGTGCTCGTCCTCGATTTCACCGATGACCTGCTCGATCAGGTCCTCGATGGTGAACAGCCCGTCAACCCCGCCATATTCATCGATCACCAAGGCCATGTGGCGCCGTTCCGCCTGCATCTTGGTGAGCAGCACGCCGATGGTCATCGACGGCGGCACAAAGAGAAGCGGGCGCAGCATGGCGCGCATGTCGAAGGCGTGGCTGTCGCCGTTGAAACCATGGGTCAGGGCCAGATCCTTGAGGTGCAGCAGCCCAATGGGCGTATCCAGCGTACCATCATAGGCTGGCAGTCGGGTCAGGCCGCTTTCCTTGAAAATCGCCACGACCTCTTCCAGCGAAGCCGTCGAGGGGATCGCGGTGATATCCGCCTTGGGGACAGAGACATCCTCCACCCGCATCCTCCGCAGGTTCATCATCCCGTGGGTCTGGGGCCTGATCTGTGCGGGGACGGCAACCGGTGGCATGTCATCGTCTTCGGTCGGGCTGAGCGCTTCGATCACGCGGCTGAAAAAGCCGCCTGGCCTGGAAGGTTCCGGTTCTGGGGGGGTGTCTGTTTCGACATGCGCGCGTTGCGCCGCGTCAGATTGTCCGTCGTTGTCGCCCATTGGGTCCTGTTCAAGAATGGCTCGGCTCAAAAACCGATCAGCATATATATGGGTCATCGAGACCCAGTTTGCCAAGTATTTCGATTTCCAGCGCCTGCATCAGCGTAGCATCCGGGTCACGGATGTGATCATACCCCAAAAGATGCAAGATTCCGTGAACGATGAGATGGGTGGCGTGATTTTCCAGCGTTTTACCAAGTTCATCGGCCTCGCGCGCGCAGGTCTCATAGGCAATCGCGACATCGCCAAGCTCCAGCGTGCCATCGAAATCAGGCTCCGGCATCAGCGGCATATCGCCTGCCACCTCGGCGGACAGCGTCGCGGTGGGCCAGCTCAGCACGTTCGTGGCCGCCGGTTTGTCGCGGAATGTCTCATTCAGAGCGGCGATGCGCGCGTCGTCACAGGCCATCAGGGAAATGCTGGCGTTGTCCTTGGGCAGCTTGAGGTGATCGAGCGTCGCCGCCATCGCCTCCGTCGCCAGCCGTTCCAGAGGAAGTTTGTCCCACTGTGGCGCTTCGATCTGCACCTCAAGCATCACGCGGGCGGCGTTTCCGCCTCATAGGCTTCGATAATGGCCGCGACCAGCGGGTGGCGCACCACGTCCTTCGAGGTGAAGTAGTTGAAGCTGATCTTGGGGATGGTCTTGAGCAGCCGTTCCGCATCCGCAAGCCCCGAAGACACGCCACGCGGCAAATCGATCTGGGTGCGGTCGCCGGTCACCACCATGCGCGAGCCTTCGCCAAGGCGCGTCAGGAACATCTTCATCTGCATCGAGGTGGCGTTCTGCGCTTCGTCCAGCACGACGAAGGCATTGCTGAGCGTGCGTCCGCGCATAAACGCAAGTGGCGCGATTTCGATCTGCTTCTCCTCGATCAGCTTGGCCAGCTGCTTGCCGGGGAGGAAATCGCCCAAGGCATCGTATAGCGGCTGCATGTAGGGGTCGACCTTGTCTTTCATGTCGCCCGGCAGAAAGCCCAGCCGTTCGCCTGCCTCGACGGCGGGGCGGGACAGGATGATCTTGTCCACATGACCGGAGATGAACATCGACACGCCGACAGCAACGGCGAGATAGGTCTTGCCCGTACCCGCAGGGCCAATACCAAAGGCAAGCTCATTGTCGAAGAGCGACTGGACATAGGCCTTCTGTGCGTCCGTGCGGGGTTCCACACGCTTCTTGCGGGTCTGTATCTCGACACGGTTCCCGATTGGCATTTCCATCTGGTCGCCGTCCTGAACGCCGGTTGCCTCCTCAAAGGGCCCCATGCGCAATTCGCGATCGACGTCGCCCGGCTCCACCGCCCGCCCGCTTTCCAGCCGTGCGTATAGCGCGTGCAACACCCGCATCGCGTCGGTCTGGGCATCTGCCTCGCCGACCACCGCCAACTGGTTGCCACGGCGCACGATCTGCACCCCCAGCGCCTCTTCGATCTGGGCCAGGTTGGCATCATAGGCACCGCAGAGATCGATCAGCAGCCTGTTGTCCGGGAATTCGACCGTCCCACCGGGCGTTGCGGTAATTGTGTCTGTCGGGCTCTGGTCGCTGACGGCCAATCGCGGGTCCTCGGGATTAGGGTGTATCTGACGGTGCCAATTCCACGCGTCAGGTGCAAGCGCAACTGCACGTCGTTCACAAGTTTGAAACAAAAACGGGGTGAGCGGGAAAACGCCGCGCACCCCCTGTGCAGACCATCGCGGTCTGTCTCTAGAAGGGATCGCCGATGATGTCGGTGCCGCCACGCTTGAAATCGCCGACGGTTTGCGTCGGGGCTGCCACGCCGGAGCACACGGGCTTGCCGGTTTCCCGGTCCAGCCGCGCCGAGAGATATCCTTCGATACCGTCATCGATGATCCAGTGGTCACAGCCATTCGGGTCAACCCAGATACCTGCCTGCAGGTCGAGCAGGTCTTTGGAATCCGGTCCGCGGTCAAAAGCCTTGTCTGAGCCCAGTTCGCCGCAGCCCGTCACCGCAAGCGCGGCAAAGGCCAGCAAAGAAATGTTGAAACGTGTCATGTGCCGGCCCTCGTTACTGGATACAAATGATTTCGACGCGGCGGTTCTGCGCCATGCCTTCGGGGGTTGCATTGGATGCAGCCGGCTGGCGCTCACCCAATCCGCGAACATCGGAGACAACCGCGCCCTGCGCGCGTGCGATGCTTGCAACCGCATTGGCCCGGTTGAGCGACAATTGCATGTTATAGGCATCCGACGCGCTGCTGTCGGTATGACCGGTAATGATGAATGCGCTTGCACTGGAGGCCCGGAAAAACGAGGCAAGCTTGTCGCGGCCCGCGCGCCCGATGCGGAAGCTGTCCGTGGCGAAGAACTGATCAGATTTCATGACCGCGCATACGTCTGCTTCGCGGCAAATCGGGATACCCTGGCGGTTGACATGCGGTGTCATGAAACCTTCGGCGCCGTCGTCCATGACCCAATGTTCACAGCCATCGGGATCGACCCAGATGCTGGGGATGTATTGCCCCCTGTCCAAACCACTCTGAGAAGCTGTCTGAGCCACCCCTGCACTGCCCTGCAACGCGACAACCGCGCCCAGCAGCATGCCAGCCAAACCACGCCCGGCATCCGAAAAAGTGAATTTCACGGTCTCTTCCTTTACTGATCACACACCCAAGCCTTGCACATAAACTGTCCAAGGAACAAAAATACACTAAGGATTTATGTAAATTCCAAAGGGCGTTGAGGCAAGAGAATGGCCGAATTGTCGCTCTGTGAGCATCACTGCGCCCAAAATTGACACATTCTGGCCAATTCGTGGAAAGTTAACCCTTATTTCCGCCTTATTGCTGCCAGAGAGTTGCGCTTCGCCTCAGTGATTCTGACCGGCACGATATCGCCTACGGCCGCATCGGAATTCTCGATATGCACCGCATGCAGGTACTCGGATTTCCCAACCATCTGCCCCGCTTCGCGTCCGGGCTTTTCAACCAGCACCTGCGTGGCGCGCCCCACCATCGCATTCTGGATTTCCTGCTGCTGGCGCGTGATCAGGGCCTGGATCCGTTGCAGCCGCTCATCCGCCTCCTGGGGATCGACCTGCGCACGTTCCGCCGCCGGCGTACCGGGACGGGTCGAATACTTGAAGGAATAGGCATAGCCGTAGTTGACTGCCTCGATCAGATCGAGCGTCGCCTGAAAGTCCTCCTCGGTCTCCTCCGGGAATCCGACGATAAAGTCACCGGACATCAGGATGTCCGGCCGGGCCGCGCGAATACGCTCGATCAGACGCAGGTAGCTTTCCGCGGTGTGGCTCCGGTTCATCCTTTTCAGGATCTTGTCAGAGCCCGATTGCACCGGCAAATGCAGGTAGGGCATCAGTTTTTGGCAAGAGCCATGGGCGTCGATCAACTCGTCGGTCATGTCATTGGGGTGCGAGGTGGTGAAGCGGATACGCTCCAGCCCGTCGATGTCATTGAGCGCCCAGATGAGTTGAGCGAGGCTGTGCTCGCCGCCATCCGCGCCCAGCCCGTGGTAGGCGTTTACATTCTGCCCCAGCAGGGTGATTTCCCGCACGCCGCGCTCGACCAGGGCCTGCGCCTCGTCCAGAACTCGAGTGACCGGGCGGCTGGTTTCCGCACCGCGTGTATAGGGCACAACGCAAAAGGCGCAGAACTTGTCGCAGCCTTCCTGCACCGTCAGAAAGGCGGAGGGCGCCCGGGCCGCTTTCGGCCGTTCGCGGAGTGTTTCGAACTTGTCCTCTTCAGGGAAATCGGTGTCGAGCGCCTTGCGCCCCGCGCGCACCCGCGCTTCCATCTGCGGCAGGCGGTGATAGGACTGCGGGCCGACCACCAGATCGACGGCAGGCTGGCGCCGCATGATCTCTTCGCCCTCAGCCTGCGCGACACAGCCTGCAACGCCGATTTTCAGCTCGGGATTGGCGGTCTTCAACGCTTTCAGGCGCCCAAGTTCGGAATAAACCTTTTCGGCCGCCTTTTCGCGGATGTGACAGGTGTTCAGAAGGATCATATCCGCATCATCGGCGCTGTCCGTCTGCACGTATCCCTGCCCGCCCAGCGACTCCGCCATGCGTTCACTGTCATAGACATTCATCTGGCAGCCGTATGTCTTGACGAAGAGCTTCTTGGGCGCGGTCATGCGTGGAATCCGGATCACAGTGGGTTGCCGCGCTGCTTACCAGCCACGGCAGTGGCTTGCAATGAACGCTGAATTAACTGATTCTGCGTCATGCAGACAAGCGGAGCGCCGATGCAGTACGAAAACCTGAAGGAATTTCTGAAATCCGCCCCGGCCCTGCTGCGCAAGGGCCCGGTTGCGATGGTTTTCGTTGAAGACGACGTTGAGGTGGCGACAACGCTGCGCCATCACGAGCAGATGGGGTTCGATGCGGTGCTGGCCCTGATGCCCGCCGTGTTCGATCTGCCACGCGACCTGCAGGAAACCGTGCATCGCATCGATTACGACGCGACGGCCGAAGGGGCTGTCGAACGGGCGGTCAACAGCATTGCCGCTGCGGCACCGGGCGCGTGGATGTATTATTGTTACAATGCGGAATACCTTTTCTTTCCGTTCTGCGAAACACGCACCGTGGGCGAAATGCTGGCGTTCCACACCGAAGAACGGCGCGACGCGATGCTCACCTATGTGGTCGATCTATACGCGGATGATCTGGGCGAGCATCCGGATGCTGTATCGCTTGACCGGGCACATCTCGACCGGTCCGGGTATTACGCGCTGGCGCGCAAGGACGGGACCAAGGACGATCATCCGAAAGAAAGGCAGCTCGACTTTTTCGGCGGTCTGCGCTGGCGGTTCGAGGAACACATCCCCAGCGCCCGCCGCAAGATCGATCGCATTGCCCTGTTCCGCGCCAAAAGCGGGTTGGAACTGCGTCCCGATCACACGTTTTCAGACGAAGAGTACAACACCTACGCCTGCCCGTGGCACCACAACATCACGGCTGCGGTCTGCTCTTTCCGGACCGCCAAGGCGCTCAAGCGCAATCCGGGCAGCACATATGACATCCCGACCTTCAA
>ERZ1740065.1276-NODE-1276-length-14904-cov-5.011449_pt1 | contig 14904 bp, 11 predicted proteins | sample MGYA00581738_ERZ1740065 | MGnify/ENA primary metagenome ERZ1740065 (study PRJEB43018, sample SAMN04849749) | marine metagenome | isolation source: floating plastic debris | place: Pacific Ocean | collected 2008-09-01 | study: EMG produced TPA metagenomics...
TGTTTGGTGTTTTGGGCGCTTTGCATGCAACTTATCCTTCCCTTTTGCTCTCGGCGGTGCTGGCTGTCGGGGGCGGCCCAGAGTCGGATTTCGAAATAGGTTTGGACGAGGGGTAGGGCCTCGCTGCCGACCTGCATCAGCCAGTATCCGGCTTGGCCCAGGGGCCAGCGGAGGAGTAGAATGAGGAGGGCGATCGACCAGGCGACGAGGAGGGCGCGGCCGAGGGTGAGCGAGATGTCCCGAGCGTCGGAGCGGCCGTAGGCCTGGGCGGTCATTCCCGTGGTGCCCATGCGGAGGAAGCTGAAATTCCAGTAGATAAAATTAAAGATCATGGCCCCAATTCCAACGGCCCCCAGGTGGACCTCCGACAGGCGCCCCATCAGTGCCGTATCGACCGTGCTGAGGAGGGGAATGGAGATGTTGCTCAGGATGTTGGGGATGGCCAGTCGCAGTATTTCTTTGTTCATCACAGGTAGAATCGTTGGTGGTGGGGCTGGAGCGGAGCCAGCTTCATTAGCCGTGGTTTTTTATTGACCATTCACGGTGATCCAGAGGTCAAAAGCTTCCTTTCCTCGTTCCAAAGCGTAGCGCTTCCGGGTCGTTCGCTTTTTATCCACTGGCTTGATCGCCGACCCATTGAGGCGCAAACAGTGCTGATAGTTCAGCATGGACAGCAAGATTTCCGCTCTACCAAACGCCTTGAGCAGGTAGTAGCGAACATTTTTCAAAGCGGTCTTTTTGGCCCCCAGGTGGCGGAGCCCAACCGAAAAATAAGCCGTATGGTCCGCAGTATCCCGCTCCAGGGTCTTCGCTATTTTTTCAAACATCAAACGGTCCCGCTGGCCCCAGTTTCGCCGGTAGTCCTCCATACCTTGGAGTATCTCCAGTAGCTTCGCCCCCTCGCCACCAACCTCACTGCTGGCGAGGCGTTGCCACAATGCCTCCCGGAATTGATCCACTTTTTCCCGATTGGTTTTTTGCTCCAAGTCCTCCCGACAAAACGACCGGAGTGTCGCCACCTCCTCGGGAGTGAGCAGCGCTGCGTAATGATCCAGTATGGAGTGGATGGCCCCTGGGGTGTGGTACTCCACGTCCACCCCCACAAACTGGATCGGGAGGGACTTGGCCCGGCTGTACTCCAGGATGCCGGTGTATAAGTCGTGGTAACTGGGGTAGTCGCGGCGGTACACCTCTAGTAGCCATTTGAGGTAGGCTTGATCGCCGGTTTGATAATATTTGTTCAAGCCATCGCTAAAGGATCGTCCCGTTTCCAAGAAAATGTATTTGAGTCGCCCGTCGTCTATCAGGTACTGGAGGTAGGTCTGGGTAACGAAGTTGGTAGATTGGGCGTGGTGGTGCTCGCCGGTGACGAACAGGCGTTTGCGTCCCAGGTCACAGGTGGCGAAAAAGTGGGTCATGGAATCGCTCGTCAGTTCCTCAAAATCCATTTTGCAATCCGGGCCTACCTGCGCCCGCAAGCCATCGCCGAGGAAGAGCAGCAAGACCAGGGTAAAACCAATTTCGTACCTCATCCTTAAAACGTGTTTTTCCGTGATTAAATCCGTTGGCAAGTCGTCAGTAAAAGCGTCGACGCAGGGTCCCTACTGAGTCCGTCGCCAGCTGCTCCACCCGATCGAGCCACAGGTGCTGTCCCCGCTCCAGAGCCAAGCAGTTGGCCTCCTCTCCACAAGCGTAGTCCGACAAATCCAACCGCGCCGCCGCGTAGCTGGATTTTTTGTTGAACACCGCCACGCCGTAATCCGTCGCCTCCACCGACAAACCCCTTAGGGTAGCTTGGGTAGCGTCTTTGACCGCTACCCCAATCCGGGCCCTCCGGACCGCAACTTGCGCCAGACGTACCCGGGAAGCCTCCCCCAGCGATAGGCCTTTGTCTTGTACCCCTTCCACCACCAGATTTTCCCCCTCCAGTTCGCTGCCCGAAGCATCGAGGGCATCGCCACCGATGTCAACAAAACGAGCGTTGCGGATCGAAAGTTTGGAAAAATCGACATCCAAGGCATCGCCCCGGCAATGGCTAAACTCCAAGTCCTCCAGTACCGCCTCCGGGCAGGAGACGATATTGAGGGCATCCTCTCCCGTAAAGTCGTCAAAACGGCAGTGCTCCATCCGCAGCCGGCAGCGGTAAAAACTCAGCCCCCCACTGTGTCGGAAACCCCGTTCCCGCAGCCCCTCCAGCTTACTGAAATACACTGCTCGCAGCAAGACCTCCGGCGCCCCGATGACCTGCCAACCCCGCGATTGCCCATCGCTGGACCCCACGTAAATGGCACGCCCCGCTTCCCCTTCCATCCGCAGGTTACCCCGGAGCAAAAAACCACCGCCCTCCACCAGGTCGATCTTGGCCCCGGCCTCCACCCAAAGGGCGCGACCGGGAGGTAAGATTTGCAAACGCGCAATGCGGTGGACCCCGGCGGGCAACACAATGGCCTCCTCGCGAAATACGTAGTGGGCGGAATCCAGCTGGCTATCGGGTAGAGGCTGGAAGGGAGCGTCAAAGGCGATGGGCTTGCGGTCTATTTTGTGGCGGTACCAAAAGTCATTGCCCGGAATGGAGAAAAAGACATAACGGTCGCCCGGGGGCAGCTCCAGATCCAAGTGGACCTGGGGCTGCTGGAAGGCATTGTAGGGGGGCAGTGTCCGGGGTGGGTAGAGCCGGTGGAGGGGCTTGCTCTTTTTGGGGCCGGTGGCTTGAAGCTGGAGGGCTTGACAAAAGTAATTGGAGAGGCGCAGTTGCTGCCGATCGGTACGGGAAGGGTACTCACTCTTCAGGGAGACGGAGGGGAAGGGATAGGTCGCCCGGCAGGAGTCGTAGCTGGGGCCGAAAATCATGTGTACAAAAGGGGGATGCTCCGGTAGCTGCTCGGGAAGTTGCCGGGCCAGGTCGGCGGCTTGGTCGCTCAGGAAATTCCAATCGTAGTGGTAAGCGGGAAACTCACTTTGCAGCGCTTTTTCGAAGGTGGTGATGGAGGAGCGGTGGCGTTCGAGGAAGTCCCGCAGGTAAGCCGGTTGGGTAAAGCGCCGGAGGTGTTGGTAGTAGGCCCGTCGGAAGCCGGCCTGATTGAACAATTGGAAAAGCAACATCTCTTCTCGGAAATAGACCCATTTGTACCGGTCGTTGTAAAAGCCGAAGTAGGGTTTGGAAAACCAGCGGTAAGGGCCGTTGCTCCCGTAGGCGTCGTAAACGACGGGCTCGAGTTGGGCGCTGAGAGGATTGTGGTAAAGGCGGAGGTTGTGCCAGCGCAGGGCGTGGTAGGCCTGCGCGACGTCGGCCAGGGCCAGCAAGCGGGCCATCGCACTCGTATCTAACCCGCCCAAATATCCCGGATCCGACCAGCGCCAGGCCTCCATTCGCTGTCGCCCGGCTTGGTAAAGACTGGCGAGCACGCTATCCCGGCGGGTACGCCCTTTTTGGAACACCTCGATGTCGGCCGCCTCAAAGACGGGCAGGTAGCCACCCAGGTCTACCCCGTGGATCCGATCGTACTCCTGCATCTGCCAGAAGCCCGCTTCGGCATATTTGAGAATGGGGCCCTCCCGGCGCCCCTGGCGTTCCAAAAGCAAGCGGTCGAAATGTTCCTCCAAGGCAAAGATTCCCTTGTAATCGCCATTGAGGCGCACCCGAACGAAACGGTATCGAGGGCACAGAATGTCTTCCTCTTCTAGCAACTGATGCCAGACCCATTCATCCAGGTAGGAACGCGTCCGCGGGTGTTGGATGGAAAAGCGTTGCATGCCCCACAAGCTTTGGGTGGAGTCCAGCTTCACGCGGAGCGACCACTTCTTCCCTTTCAGGTGATCCAACCAGTCGCCCTTGAGCCGAACGAGGCCTTGTAACTGCTGGTCCTGATAAGTCAGCTCGGCGGGTACGTAATCCCCGGGCTTGTTTACCAGGAGGCCCGCCCGCAGGGCGGCCTGCCGCTTGCGTTGTAGCAGGACCCAGTGTTCGGATTTGATCCGCAGCTCCAGCAGCGGGAGTTCCCACAAGCGTGGATCCTCCGAGCGCTCGTCGGAGCAGGCGCTCCATCCCAGCCCCAAGCACAGCAGGCCCAAAAAAAGGTAAAGTCCGTTCATGCCCCGTAAAGATACACCAATCCCCCAATGGAGAATCCCAAGTACCCACGAAAAGCGGAACGGGCCAGGATTCTGGAAATCAAGACCGGCCCTAGCCTCCGTCGCTTCCGAGAATGCCGGGCACTGGACCGAGTCCGTTGACGGCCCGGTCAACGTTTGGGAAATGCCGGTGGGTAAGCTAGGCAGCGCCTCATTGGTCCTCATTCAAAATCTTTTTTGAACGAGTGGGCCACTTTTTTTGAGAAATTTTTCCCTTATTTTTCAAGGCTTCCAGCCGATTTTGGTCACCAAACGTCCCAACAGCTTATGGAATTTTTTCAAAAAAGCGTCTATGAACCAGAATTTCTCATTCTAGATGGTGGAAATTCTTTGGTATTGAAACCGACCGGAGTGAGGAATTCCGGGTCTGGGTAGCGGAGCTGTACCTCGGTGTAGTTTGCGCAAAGGAGGGCCGTTGTGTCGGTACCTTGAGGGCGGGGTCCCGCCCAATGGGCGAAATTCTGTCCGCCTCCGAAATCCCTTCGAAATCCCTTCGAAATCCCTCTCAGATAACGCATTAGCCCCCTCCCTCCTTTTAATTACCGAAATCCCTTAATTTTACCCCATGCGCCACGCCTACCCCTTATTTGTCCTCGCCCTCTTACTGTACAGCTGCACCAGCAAGCGCTCGCACCAAGCCTACGCCTTTTTTATCGCGGGTCACGTTTACGGTTCCCCCACCGATACCCTCCCCGGCCTCCATCCGCCCTTTCGGGCCGACTGGGACTACCTGCGGAGTATTCCCCAGCTCCGACACGGCGTCTTCACCGGCGACATCGTCTACCACAGCCGACCCGAATACTGGGACTCCGTCGAGCTGGCGGTGGCGGAGTTGGAGCGGCCCGTGTACTTTACCCCCGGCAACCACGACCAGGGCCAGCGTTCGCCCTACCGGGAGCGCTATGGACGCACTTACCAAAAATTTACGGTGGAGGGAGACCTCTTTTTACTACTCGATCCCGGTTTGGGCGGTTGGAACATTTGGCGGGAGCAGTTGGATTTTGTACGTGGGGCTCTGGCGAAAGCCGAGCGCTACCGCAATATATTTGTGTGTTTTCACCAGGTCTTGTGGTGGACGCCGGAAGGGGAGCCCGCAAGCTTTCGAAACCAAAAGTACCACCCCAATTCCCTGGATGGTCGAACACCCCGGATCAATTTCTGGCCCGAAATCGTCCCCCTGCTGGTCGCCACCCAACGGCCGGTCTACCTTTTCGCCGGAGACGTCGGAGCCAATCAACGGACCCAGGCCCTTTCCTACACCCGCTACCAAAACCTGCACCTCATCGCTTCCGGGATGGGCAACAGTGCCCGCGACAACTACCTGATCGTGGGAGTGGATCAGGCCAAAAAGGTCGTTTTAGCCGTACGCTGGCTTCAGGGACGACGCACGGAATCCCTACTGCCCGCGCCCTAAACCGAGCACTCGGACGGGGCCACAAACGGGATTTCAATTCGGAATTATTGCTAATTTTACCCTCAATTTCTGAGCCCCCCCGGTTTTCCAGTGGAGGGGGCAACAATTTTTAGTACCCGGAGTAAGTTTAAGAACGAATCACCGCAGAACACTTGCCGTATGAAAATTGGGATTTTATTTGGGGGGCCCTCCCGCGAACGGGAAATCGCCTTTGCCGGAGGTCGGACCGTATACGATAATCTGGACAAGTCGCTGTTCGAAGCCGTGCCCATCTTTATCGATAGCGCCCGCAACCTCATCCTACTCGATTGGCCCTACATCTACAAGGGGACCATCCGCGATTTTTACCACCCCGTAGACCAACTCCCCGACTCTCCCCACGAATTCCAGATTTACGTGGAGAGCCTCGGACCACTCGACGAGGCACAACGCGACGCTCTCATCCAATCGGTCGGCCGGCGCATCTCCCCCGCCGAACTCCCCCAACTCATCGACCTGGCCTTTCTGGCCCTCCACGGCAATTACGGGGAGGACGGCCAAATCCAAGGGCTGCTCGAAAGCCTCGGCATCCCCTACACCGGCAGTGGCATCCGCGCCTGCGCCATCGGGATGGACAAGGCGTACCAGAAAAAATTAATGGAAGTCGGAGGCTTCGATTGCCCACGGGTCCTGACCATCGACCGGGCGGATTGGGCAACGGCGGATCCCGCCAGCTACTACGCCAAAGCCGTGGAGCAGATCGGTGATCCCCTGGTCATTCGCCCCGCCAACCAGGGCTCTTCCATCGGTGTGAGTATCATCAGCAAGGACTTGGGGGATACCGCTTTTGCCGAACGGATCGATCGCGCCTTTTTCCGCCTCCGCTTGAGCGCCTCCGGCTGGCGAGCCAAGACGCCCGAGGAGCGGGTCCAATTCGTGAGGGACCTGAGCGACATTCGCGGGGGGCTAGGCTTTCCCCTCCAGATTGGCGACCAGACCATTTACCATCCCGAACGCTTGCTGGCGGTGCTCGACGAGCGCCTGGCGACGGGGGCCGGTGAGCTCCTGCTCGAAAGCCATCTGAGCGAGCAACGGGTCATCGTCGAATCGTTTATTGCTGGTAAAGAATTTTCCTGTATCGTGCTGAGACGGGAAGATGGGGGTACCGTGGCCCTGCCGCCTACCGAGGTGGTCAAGGGCAGCGAAATTTTTGACTACCGCTCCAAATACCTCCCGGGCCTGTCGCGGAAGATTACGCCCATCGAACTGCCCGAAGCGCAAATTCAGGCCATCCGCCGCGAATGCGAACGGCTATTCGATTACTTCGAGTTCAATACCTACGCCCGGATCGATGGCTTTATCACGCCCAGCGGGCAAATTTTTCTCAACGATCCCAATACGACTTCGGGCATGCTGCCCTCCTCCTTCTTTTTTCACCAGGCGGCGGAAATCGGACTGAATCCCTCGCAATTTTTGACCTACATCATCCGCGTTTCCCTTCAGGAGCGCATCGCGACTTATACGGAGCGCAACCACTGGGCAGCACAGCTGGACGCCCTGGACCGGGCCATCGAACGCTTGCGTACCGGACGGGGCCAACGCAAGCAGGTCGCCGTCATCATGGGGGGCTATTCCTTCGAACGGCACATCTCGGTGGAGAGTGGCCGGAACATCTACGAAAAATTAGCCAGCTCCGACCAGTATCAAGCGATTCCCATTTTCTTGACCGGCGATGCCGATGGCCACCAGCTTTACCAGATTCCCATCAACCTGATGCTAAAAGACAATGCGGACGACATCCGCGATAAAATCCGTCACTTCCAAACCCATCCCGTGGTGGAAGGCATCAAGGCGGAATGTGCCGATATTACCCAAAAGTACGCCTCCCCGGATACCGTTTTCACCCCGCGCGCCCTGAGCTACGCCGAACTGGCGCAGTTGGTAGACGTGGTTTTTATCGCCCTGCACGGTCGCCCGGGAGAGGATGGTACGGTACAAGGTCAGTTGGAAACCCTGCACCTGCCTTACAATGGGTCCAGTCCGGCTTCCTCCAGCATTACCATCAATAAGTTCGACACCTTACAGCGACTGCGCCAAGCGGGATTTTCGGTGACGCAGCAGGCGCTGAGTCAGCAGGTGGACTTCGTAGCCGATGCCGAGGCTACGCTCGCTGGGATCGAGACCCGTTTTGATTATCCCCTCATCGCCAAGCCCGTGGACGACGGTTGCAGCTCCGCGGTAAAGGTCATCCGTAACCGGGAGCAGATGGCGGCTTTCCTCCGGGCCATGTACCGCGAAGGGGAAGAAGTGGCACCGGAAGATCGCCGGATCTTAGCGCTGCACGACAAGGAGGAGTTTCCCCGTAAAACCGAGGTGCTCCTCGAAACCCTGATCGAGCGGGCGGGCGCTTTGCACTTTTTGGAGATTACCGGAGGGCTGCTGACGCACTACGAAGCCGATGGCCAACTGCGCTACGAGGTGTTTGAGCCTTCGGAGGCCCTGGCCGGGGGAGCGATTTTGAGTTTGGAGGAAAAATTTCTGGCGGGGGAAGGGCAAAACATCACCCCGGCCCGTTTTGCGGCGCCGGGCCTGGATTACCAAACGGTGGCCAGCCAGGTAAAGGCAGACTTGGAGCGGGCCGCTCGGGTGCTGGACGTCCGGGGTTACGCCCGGATTGATGCCTTTGTACGGGTATGGCCCGACCGACGGATCGAGACGATCATCATCGAGGTCAATTCGCTGCCGGGGATGACGCCGGCGACCTGTATCTTTCACCAGTCGGCTCTAAATGGGTACAAGCCGTTTGAGTTTATCGATCGCATCCTGGACTTTGGCATCCAGCAAAACCAACGGCGGGCCGTATCGACGACCCCTTGAGCGGCCCTCTCGGAGGTGGGGACCAAAAAGCCCCGGCTCCAGGCCAAATCGACGGGGGAGATTCCCGCCAGTAAAGTCTACTTTAGAGCGGACTTCTTAACAGCATTTTTTACCTTTGCGCACAAAGCCAATCGGATGAAAGCTATTTTGCAACAGTTGGGAGAACGTTTAAAAATCTACGGTAAAGAGACCTACTACTTCTTGACCAGCATGATTTTTCTACGAAACTTTGGGGGGATCATTGCCATGATCGGGGTCCTGCTGCTGATCATCTCCACCTGGTTGCACTGCTACACCAACCACGGCGAATCGCTCCAGGTACACGACTACGTCGGGATGACGCTGGAGGAGGTCGTCGAAAAGGCCAAAGCCCGTAGCTTTGAAATCATCGTGGCGGATTCCATCTTTTTGGTAGACAAACCCGCCCATACGGTACTGGAACAAAGCCCGGGGCCGCTTTCGCGGGTCAAGAAAAACCGCAAGATTTACCTGACCATTACCAAGTTCCAGCCCGACGAGAGGGCCCTGCCGGATCTGACGGGGGGGAACGACGATTACGATCAGTACATCAAGAGCCTTAGCCGGATCAGCGTCGAGGCGCAGATCGTCGGACGGCGGTTTAGCAATAAGCTGGAAAAGAATACCATCCTGGAGGTCATCTACCAGGGGGATACCATTACGGATCAGTTAAAGACGGGGTATAAGGTGCCGATGGGGAGTGAGTTGGGCTTGATCGTGAGCGACAAGAGCGGTGGGCGCGTTCCGATTCCCAGTCTCTTGTGCAAGCGCTACACGGCGGCGGAATTTTTGGTGCAGACCAGCAATCTCAGTATCGGATCGGTGGTGGAAGATGCCACCGTGACGGATCGCGCTTCCGCCTTCGTTTGGAAACAGATGCCGCGCTACAGTCCGTCGGGCAGTATTCGCATCGGCGCACAGATCGACCTCTTCCTTACCCAGGATCGTCCCGATAACTGTGGCAGCGACGGCCGGCCGATCGATGGCAATTACAGCATCGAAAACCCGCGTAGCTCGCCCGGTGAGGACAACCAGTGAGAATCCACTCAATTGTTGCCCCACGACCAGTCCCCCATTTTTTTCAAGCAACATAAATTCAGATTCTACGTTTTTCCCAATATTGGAATACGTTTACGAATATCCTGAGCTCGGGAAACACAAGCAGCACCTATGCGACAACTTTACCTACTCGTACTTTTGCTCGGTAGCAATATTTTAGCCTCCGCGCAAATTCAGATTGAACCCCTGACCAGCAACCCCGTCCTCCGGCTGCAATCGCTAGGCCCCAGTGGCACGGCGGCGGCCGAGCGGAAGACGCAGCGTCCCCCCGCCGCTCGACAGCAAGCCCTCCAGCTGCCCTTCTTCGACGACTTTTCCTACCCCGGCCCCTACCCCAATCCCGACCTGTGGGTCGACAGCAACGTGTACATCAACGATCACCTGGCCTTCGAGCCCCTGTCGATCGGCACCGCCACCTTCGACGGACTCGATCCCCGGGGCTTTCCCTACGGCGGGGGCTTCGGTCCGGCGGATTACCTGACCTCCCGAGCCATCGACCTCGATGATGCCACGGCCAACGACGGGATATTCATCAACTTCTACATCCAGCCCAAGGGCATCACCAACTTTTTCCCGACCCGTAACGACAGCCTCGTTCTCCAGTTTTTGGATACCGCCAGCCAGTGGATCAGTATCGATACCTTTATGGGACTGCAAAACTCCACCAGTCCCCTCGATACCTTCCGTTTTCGCGACAAGCTCTCCTACCCCATCAACTCCCCGGCCTACTTTCACGACGCTTTTCAGTTCCGCTTCGTCAACCACTGTAACCGCTTGGGCTTACAGTACCTGTGGCACCTGGACTACGTGTACATTGATACCCGTTCCCCCATTAGAAATCCCAGTGACTTAGCGCTTGTGAGTCGGCTACAGGCACCACTCAGATTGTACAATCACATCCCCTGGGAACAATTTCGGCGGGAAGATCTCCGATCCCAGTGGCGAGTTCAAGTATTTAACCATGCCGCTATTGACACTACTGTAGGTTTCCAAAGCAATATCATCACCATTCGGCAGGAAGAGTCGCCCTCCATCATTTTCGAATCCGACCTGCTCAGAAATGATGCACTCCTATTCGATACCATAACCTACGGGACGGCTTCGGTTACTAGACCACTTAATGCTTTGTTTGATGCCCTCATTCCGATCGACGGCCCTTTTACTCTCCTCTCGGATTACACCACTAGTGCCAATTTTGGTGAAGATACGGGCTTTCCCGGCGTTACCACTAACAATACCGCCAGCCGCACCAACAGCATCAACGATTTCTACGCCTACGACGATGGCAGTACCGAAGGCGTGGTGGCTAGCCGGAGTATGGGCAATCAAATCGCCGTACAGTACGACCTGCGCGAACCGGATATCCTCCGGGGCGTGGCCATCAATTTCCCCTTTAGCGGATCGGCGCAGAGCGGTGATTTTGTCATCAAGGTGTGGGAAGGCAGTGTGACGATGGATAACCTGAATCTCGTCTACACTTCGCCCAAAAAGGAGGTCATCAATGCCCAACAATTTTTTGATACCCTCAATGCCTTTACGACCTACCCGCTGGTGGATGAAGAAGGGGAATTGGTGGAACTCAGCCTCACGGCGGATACCTTTTTGGTGGGCATCGAACACATCTCCGTCAATAACACCTTTATCGGCTTGGGCTACGATCTGAACAGTCGGGATGCGCAGCCCTTTCAGTGGTTCAAGCCACCGAGCAGCCAGGCCCCTTGGTTCCGCATCGACCAGCCGGGCTCGCTGATGATCCGCCCCGTCTTTGGGGATGTGCCACCGGTCATGACCCAAACCGAAGAGGTGCTCGTAAGCAACGAGGCCCAACAACTGCAACTCTTCCCCAATCCCGCCCGGGATCGACTCCAGCTTCGGGGTTGGGACTGGAGCCGCGGCGATTGGGAACTTCGCATTTTCAATACCTCCGGTCAATTGTTGCTCCAACAGGTAGCCGATTCTGAAATCGAAGTGGCCCACTTACCCAACGGAATTTATATCTTGCAGCTGCATCACGCCGACCTTGGTCAGCAGATCAAGGAGAAATTTTTAATTTTACGCTAAAATGTAGCCAATGGATATCACCGTACAAGAACTCAAGGAAAAGCTAGACCGGGGCGACAAATTCGTATTCATCGACGTCCGCGAACCCCACGAATTCGAAGAATTTAACCTGGGCGCCCGCCTCATCCCCCTGGGCAACGTCGAACAACACCTCGAAGAGTTGAAAGCCTACCAACACGAAGAGATCGTGATGCACTGCCGTTCGGGTGGGCGCAGTGGTATGGCCCAGCAAATGCTACAGGGAGCCGGGTTTACCCAGGTGCGCAACCTCACCGGCGGCGTCTTGGCTTGGCAGGAGGCCTTTGGCAGTAGCAAATAGCCCCCACTTCGAGGAGCTTCTACTCCTTTTCCATCAGTTTGATAAAGTCCTTAATCTTGCTGTTCGGGACCGTCACCGCCAAATTGTAGTGACGGATCATCCACTGGTCCTCCACTTTGGTCAATACCCCCGATCCGCGGCAAGGCCCCATCCAGGTAGCGAGTGCTTCCTCGAACCAGGCGGTATTCCCGTCGGCCGCAAAGTAAATTTGCCGCCCCGTGGGACGAAAATTCCAAGCCGCCTCCCGTGCGAAAAATTCTTTTGACCACTCCCGAAGTTCATCCCGGTACCAGCGCTCTCCCGCTTCGGTACCCAGGTAAATGGCATCGGCCGTCATCCGGCCGAAGAAGGCCTCCGCATTGGCTTCCGCAGCGGCCTGGTGCCAAGCATCCATCGTTGCGTTGATCTGCCGGACGGGGTCCTGCTGGCAGTCGCTCCGACGGCGGGTATCGCTCACCTGCGTAATCTTCCAGCCCGCATCGCTGTTGAACAAGTGTAAGGCGTTGACCCCACAGTGGCTCAGCTGATCGCCCAAGTAAAAAGTGTATTCGGTCCAGACGGTGGCCATCCGCCCGTCGATCTCGGTGCGGTAGGTAAAGATTTGTTCGTCGTAGACCTCCTCGTGGGGGGCGGCAACCGAATTGAGCCAGTCTTGAACGGTGGCGTCTTTGAGCACGGGTTCGCCCGCTTTGCTGGTGTAGATGGTCTGAAGGCGGGCGGAGGGGTGAAAGAGGGGGCGCATGCTGGAGCTGTCAGCGGCCCGCATCCCATCAAAGAGGTCCTTGATGACTTGTACGACGGCGGTTTCGTCGGCGGAGGGGTCTTGAGCGGGCAGGAGGGGGGCCGTGCTGATAAAAAACAGCAGGCAAAGCAATCGAGATGGGTTCATGTTTTTGCTCCAAGGTAAGGTAGTCGCCTCGCATTCCCGGAGAATTTAGACCAATGCAAAGTTTGCGCGATCCGCTAACGGACTGGGTGATGTCTTACTCGGGAGTGGGGCCCAGCAGCTCGAGGGCGGGAATCTCCAGGTCAAAGTCGCGCAGCGTCACGGATTGATGGACTTGGATGATTTCGCGGTGGCGATATTCCTGACCGGAGGCTTCGTAGTAACGGAGCAGGCGGTGCTGGGGCAAGTCGACGATCCAGTATTCGCGGATACCGGCTTCGGCGTAGTGGTGGAGCTTAAAGTCTTGATCGTAGTCGAGCGAGGAGTCGGCCACTTCGATCAGGAGGTGGATGTCGGCGGGGCCAGGAGTAGTATCGCTGTAGTAGTTATCATTCTGGTGAAGGATGGCTACGTCGGGCTGGGGCATAGAAAGTTCGGATAGCCTGACCGGGTTTTGTACGCGAATAATTGCGCGACCTTTGATGTATAACATCAGAACGTTGGCGATGCGGTCAACCATGCCTGCGTGAGAATTACCAATTGGGCTCATTTCAACAATTTTTCCGTCGAATAATTCTACTCGGTCGCTGGCCCGAATAATGCCCGCCTCCATCATCTGCAGGTAGGCATCGGCCTCGATTTTCCAAGTTTTTACATTCACTGTCATAAGAGATTGCTATTGTTAGATGTGCCTAGGTCCTTAAAAATACAATTTTTTTACCCGCGCCACCAAAAAATTTGGGTGGGGAATGCCGATGGGGCTTGAAACACATTAAAATTTTTATCTATATTTGTAGCAGAAAAGTTTACCTAAAATTAATCCGGTGGATCGCGCTTTATTATTTGAGGATCAGCGATTTATTAATAATTATTTTTGTATCTTTGCGGCGAAATTCGGAAAGTGTTCGACGTACAATAACCACAAAAAAAGTCCAAACCAGGGCGGTCAGACTTTTCGAAAAGTTCACTATTATTTTATCAAACCTAAAACTAAGGAAAAAAAATGGGTTTAAAAAAGCAATTTTCAAAATCAAAGCCTGTTTGTAAGGTAACCTTCGATTTGCCCGTGGAGGCCGTCAACGGCGCCAAAGAGGTACTCGTTTTGGGAGAATTTAACGACTGGCAAGCAGAAAATGGCCTAAAAATGAAAGCTGGAAAAAAGGCTTACACCGCCGTTTTGGAGCTTCCCACGGGCCGTGATTACCAATTCCGTTACCTGATCGACCAAGATCACTGGGCCAACGACTGGGCTGCGGATGGTTATGTCCCCACCCCCTACGGCGTGGACAACAGCCTGATCAACCTACCCGTCGCGGAGACCGTCGCCGTGAAAATCAAGGCCGTTCCCGCAAAGAAAGCACCCGCCAAGAAGCCGCCCGCCAAAAAAGTAACGGCCAAAACAGCCGTCGCCACCAAGGCGCCCGCCAAGAAAGCAGCCGCGAAAAAAACCGTCAAGGACGACCTGAAAAAGATTGAAGGCATCGGCCCCAAGATCGCTGGTCTGCTCGTCGAAGCGGGCATCAAGACCTTTGCCGATCTGAGCAAAGCCAAAGTTACTACCCTCCGGGAAGTGTTGCAAAACGCCGGTTCGCGTTTCAAAATGCACGACCCCTCGACCTGGGCCCAGCAAGCCAAACTGGCCGCCAAAGGCGCCTGGGACGAGCTCAAAACGCTCCAAGATAAACTGAACGGTGGCCGTGCCTAAACCCCCGGCCCCAATACCGACCAACACCGGTCGCCCCGAAAATCTCCGTCGCCCCGAGCGATGGAGATTTTTTTTCATTTCTGCAGCATTTTCGGCAACTTATGGTTTCACCAACCCCATTGCCCGCATGTACTGCCACCTCTCCCCCACCGAGCCCCTCCGCTGCGCCGCCGCCCTGATCGGGGCCCTACTCTTCCTCCTCCCCCTTCTACCCGCCCAAACCGATAGCCTCTTTCGCGGTACCTGGGAAGGACAACTCCAGGTGGGGCCCCAAAGCCTACAACTCTTTTTTACCCTCCAAACCGATGAAGCCGGCCACTGGACCTGCCTCCTGGACGTACCCCAACAAAACGCCACCAACATCGCGGCCAAAACCGTCGACATCACCGGCCAACAGGTCCGCATCAACTACCACCAACTCAACGCCCCAAACGCCGGCCACCACGATCCCGCCC
>ERZ1740065.1277-NODE-1277-length-14903-cov-12.198478_pt1 | contig 14903 bp, 12 predicted proteins | sample MGYA00581738_ERZ1740065 | MGnify/ENA primary metagenome ERZ1740065 (study PRJEB43018, sample SAMN04849749) | marine metagenome | isolation source: floating plastic debris | place: Pacific Ocean | collected 2008-09-01 | study: EMG produced TPA metagenomics...
GGGGGTGGTAGAGAGAAGAGGTTGGGAGGGAGGAGGCTGGGATGGAAGGAGGCTGGGATGGGAGGATGCTGGGATGGGAGGAGAGGCTGAGGAGGGGCTGAGACAGGAGAGGTCAGCGTGGGAGAGTTATATAAATGATTTCAGTAAGCTGTACCAGGTGCTCCTGCTGCCAGCTGTGATTGTCTACTCATCAAACTGTAGACTTGTAGCGGCCTGCTGGATTCTACGCCGCCAGCCGCTGGATTAACGCCAGATGATATCTGCCCTCTAAAGGCCTCAGTCACTTATCATCTTCCTTATTCTATCATCCCACATCATGCGCACAGCTAAGCCCGTCTCTCGTCATCCTCTGGCGACCTGGTCTCCTGCATCTCCCACTCACATCGCTCACATAATGGAATTGCTGTAAATGTTTCACTGTTTGTTCCTCCGCTTCAGTTCATGCAAATTACATCCAACTGCAATATTGGAGTCTACGAGCCGGCACCAAACAATCGGCGACAATTAATTGAAGTGCTGATGGGTTTGAACTCGACTACCTTTGCTAGAAGCTGTCGACCCCACACGAGTTGACGATGAAAGACAGTGTCTCACTAGCGCTGCTCGTGTCTCTATCTTACATGTAAGACAAAACCATACCTATCAGCTACCAGATAGGTCTCCTGCCTCCAGGGAACCCGGCTATCACTGCTCACAGAACACTAAAACAGTAATTACTCGACACAGATACTGACTCCATTTCTACACTATGTTTTATAACATCCCATAGATTAGTATATTTTTAATTATCGTAGAGCTAAGACAACTATTCCGCAAACAAACACCTTTGAGCCGGCACCAGTTTTACAGTCGGTTGGTTTTCCCGACGGACGCAGACGTCAACGAGAAAAACAAGAGTTTATGTTGATTTCAATGCTGATAGATAATCCTTGCTAATCTTTGATGGCTTAAAGAATTAACGATTGGCGCTGTTTGGACTGATGGAAATCATTAACTTCTTAATTATCGTCAGAATCTTGGTAGAGCTGCAACGTGTCAGAGCATTTCCCTCCGCCAGTTAATCCGACCTAGCAACCGCTCCGTTCAGTGGCAGAAGGTAGTTTCGTAAAATATATTTACATCCCTCAGAAATCCGGTGAGTGATACTGAATGGACGATGAATGTAACAAAATGCTATTTTTGATAACGCAATGGAGACTAAGTCGACTACGCGTTTTATGGATGTAATGCGATGCGATTTACTGTCAAACTCATGCAATCGCTTTTTACATCACACGCTGCTGCTGTCGTTAAAATATATAATTTCGCTGCAGTGAGCCAGTAAGCATTAATGTCATGCAGCCGCCGTAGGTGGGGCAGTAGCATTCATGACAGTCGCCTGTCATCAGACTGTCTCAGAGAAATTCAACTTATCACGGAGTCTCATATATCAGCTCGAAGCACCTGTGTAGGTAATTACTGGCCAGATAAACAAACCACACACCATGTCAGGCTATAGGTGCTAGCTTACAGTCATCTGATTGGTCGAAGTGACTCTAATCTCCTGCTCATTGGAAAGTTGGATGTTCCATATAAGAGTGCCAGGAGTGGAGGAGGCAGTGTCATTAACAATCTAGTAGTCAACAGGTCAGTCCAGCGCTGTCATGATAGGAACTGAACAACCTCTACCTCTCCCAGGTAAGTCTCTCTCTCTCTCTCTCTCTCTCTCTCTCTATCTATCTATCTATCTATCTATCTATCTATCTATTTTATCTATCTCTATCCATCTCTATCCATCTATCTATCATTTTCCTCCCTCTCTCTGTTCTTCCCTCCTCTCCCTCTCTCTTTCCCTTTCCCTTTTTCTCTCTTTCTCTCATGTTTTATTGCTCATCTCACTAAATCTTATTTGAAATACTTCTCTAGATCACAAGAAACAGCTGGGAGTCTTTCCATTCAGTGAGAATATGCCATCTACAAAACAGATGCCACCATCACTAGCCTTCTACCTGGCAGCACATCGTAACGCCGCTGCAGTGCAGCTGTCGATGCTATCGCAGTGCAATCCCCTGGCAGCGTACTGGTCTGCCGCCTACCCGTGGATGCAGCCACTTCTTCAACAGCAATCTGCTGGACTCAACGCTGCCAGGTCTCTGGCCGAACAATCGCCTCCTCTCCCTGCCTCTCCTCCATCCGCTCTATCGACGGAAATACAGCATTTCAATGGTAAGCGACAATTATTATATGGACTCGATGAGGTGGTCGATATTCAACTGTGTTTTCTGTGGAGATATATTCCATCTATTGCCTCTACGTTCTCAATCGCTGTCTGCGGCATCTTGTTTTCGCGCAAAACAAGTGGCTGATACGGTATCACATCTTGAAAGCAGATTAATTTAATCTGCTTTATTGCGTGATTCGGCTGAGATATTTTAGTTCCGATGCGCAATCAAATCATTAAATACATAATCCTTAGCGATTATGACAGCGAGCGCTTAGATCACAGCCACCAGATTGCTATCACCACATTCGCAGTGATTCCATCCGCTCCGCGACTGTCTCCGTCCCATCTTGCGCATACTCTGGTCATTCATGTGATAGAACAGATAGTAATCTTGTTTTTAAACCAGCCCAGTTTTATAGCTTCTGTTTTTTGCCTGACTGAGCAGGCCATGGCAGTAATATGAAGGAATAGTCGTAAGCTAGCTGTAGCGTATCACATGTGTTACTTGGATTAACTGCTACTTAAGACCAGGCCAAGGCTGGATTACCATCTCGGCGCTTTCATCTGTACACCTCCGCTCATCTCTCTGGTTACACGAAATTTCTTCTGTAGATAAGAAGCCAAGATTTGACTTTAGTCGGCTGGCCGAGGCAGCGTCCACTGAAAACAACAAATCGAGTAATGAAGACGCGCGGATAACTCGACTGTCTGCTGAAATGCCCCTTCAATTCAGCAGGCTGAAGTGAGTAGCAAGTGCAGCCCCATTCTCCATTCCCAGTTCTCTAAGTTTTTCGCTATTCACGTTGCACTGCTTGTGTTACAGTTATCACCACCCAAGACTATTTGATCTCTCCGCAAAAGGTCAAGGTGAATATCAGAAGAAGCCGAGAGGCAGAGCACCGAGGTGAGCTTTGATGTTGGCGCCATTATTTTGTTTTGCCTACCGTTGCTACTGCGGCGTTCGTCAGTTGGAGAGAGGTTCCTGTATACTTAATAAAACTCGCCAGACAGTTTCGCTCTGCAAAATTTAAATTTTATTTACAAATGAATGCATAAGCATGCTTGGACTGGGTCTATCGGTGCACTTTGTTGATAAAAACACGGCAGCTCTCTGCTGCTATTGATTCAAACACACCGGCGCTGGCACAGTACAGTGTTTGCACAATGCGTGGACGATGGGGCCACGTAGGTTCAGGTAAACCCCACACTGTTTGTATGCGCTCTATTTTATTTGTCACCAGTAGCCATGTCACTTTTTAACCATCCACAGTTATGCAAAAATCAAAACTCTAAGGAATTCCGCAGAGCATGCTGTCATTCAATACCTATCTATATCACACAGAGCGAAGAAGGAGTTCATATGCAAATACTGTCAGCGACACTTCACCAAATCATACAACCTGTTGATACATGAGCGGACACACACAGACGAGCGGCCATACTCATGTGACATCTGTGGCAAGGCGTTCAGGAGGCAGGACCACCTGCGAGACCATAGGTATGACTAGCTTCTTTGGTGGTCTTTTCGATTTCATCAGTAATAGAATGATTATTTAATACTAATCCTCTCTCTGCATCCGTATAAACAACAGATGTTATCATCCATCTAGAGACAGTAGAAATTGTATCAGACTGCAGACGACGTCTGCGTTAATCCCTTGGCTCATTTTCAGTATGACATTCAGCCAATCGTCTGCAGCAGACACCCGATAACCCCGCTAATGTTGCCCACCGCTGAAATATTTTATAGGTTTATGTCACTCTTACAAATCTTCTGGCTCCTGGCGTTTTATTACCCTGAGTTAATGATCTTTTAGATACATACACAGCAAAGAAAAGCCTTTCAAATGTGAGGAGTGCGGCAAAGGTTTCTGTCAGTCACGTACACTGGCGGTTCATCGTACCCTCCATATGCAGGTGTGTGTCCTCGTCCTCACTCTCGGCTCATCTGATAATACTACCATAGCCACCTGTCGCCATACCATTGACCTCTGCAATTTCTGTTACAGGAATCTCAACAGAAATAACTTACTCTCTCACAAATACACAGACGCGTCGATGATAACGACTCAGGACCGGGTCCTTCAGTAGAACTCTGTATATAATCGACAATATCTTATAGGTTAAATAAACACATGAGTCATTCTGGCTATCATCCATCATCCTGCCCTCCTTTCCGTGCAGGTGAGCTTTCATCACTGATCTACAACTGAACTGTACCAATCTTTAGACCAATCTGACAACGGTTTATTCCGTTTGCAGGCAGTAGACTGACTTGTGGCCGACTACTGGCTCCATCTATGCAGTCATTGACAATCATCTTCTGATCTCTCCTTCTCTCTCACCTCTATGTATTTCCTCTGTTCTTCTGTGACATATATTTTATTATTTTTTCGTATTTATTTTTTGTTCTGTCATTTCTTTTTTTATCGCTCGTTGTTGTACACGGTTTCTTGTTGAATAAAGAAAATAGAAAACACTAGTTAACGAAAGACTTTCTGAGCCATGTCTGATATTAACAGTGCGATTAAACACAAACGGATGCATGCGGTAAACAGCTGCAGCGGCTAGCTACTTAGACCGGCTACGTAAGTAGCTGATCATTCCATGATCCAGATGGCGACTCACCAGATCCCACCAGTTCCACCAGGGAATTATGACGGTTTGATTCTCTATCATGTGATTAGAGGGACTGATTCTCTGATAACATCTGGTCACCGGATATTTCTCTCAGCTGTAGTCCACAGCCAGAATCTGCTGGTAGATTTCTGCCATTTTTTGTGGACCGGAGGCCCGCACACAGCTGGTCTATAAAAGTATGGGATTGCTTTCTCCTCTCTATTGAGCAAGTCCTTCCGGCATTCATTCACCTCCCATTCTGTGGATAGAGCAGCTCACCTACATACTTTGTGTGTTCACCACAGCATGACTCATAGACGAAGAAAGCAGGTAGTCTCAGGCAGTCTCCATCGCTTGCAGATGGGCGCAGAGCACCAGTCAGTACAACCATTGACGCTCCCAACTCCCAACGCTCCCAACTCAGCCATGAATTGCAGAACGTCTGAGTGACAGGGTAATCACACAGTGTCGCTGACTCAGCCATCATGTACTCCTGCGCCATGTCAGAGGACTGACATAGACACCAGGTGACTGTAGCTCTGATCCCAACTCCCCCTGACATACAGGCGGGCATTAGACAGGTGAGAAGGACTGAAATCAGGACTGCAATAGATAAATCCCATGCTGCAGCCGTCTGTACAGCTGCATGTTGCTCGCATAGACACAAGACAGAAGATTGTGATCATCAAGCTAATCTTACAGCTGAGCAGCATGGACGCAGGTCGTGGTACTTCTTGTCAATCATTTCTCAAGTCACCAAAAATATGCTCACAATCATTCAATAACTTTTAGTCATCGATCATCAGTCTTGCACAACCCACTTCAAATACAACCCGTCGGCGATGGGTGGGCGATAGTGGCTCCTGACCATTCAATAACCGCGAGATGGTTCATATTTTTGCACTCAAAAGCTCAAATTTCAAGCGGATACAGGATTATGGGTAACCTTATAGATCTCAATGAGCATTAAATATGCAGGTGGCTGTTGATATTTACCACCTAATTATCACACCAATGGTAGCGATGAAAGTGTTCACACTCCAGCTGTGACTTTCCCTCCCCCTATGTACGGGTCGAGATCTCACAGATAAGCTTAGCGCGTTGATGCTCCTAGTTCTCTCTCACACATGCGCTGTATTATATGTATGGATACAGTGCAGTGTAGTAAGTGTAGTTAGATCACCTGATTGCTCGTTTATTGTAGTCCTTATTTGTAGAAAGCAATAAAACCGCTACTATAGCAGATAGCAGTGACTGGTGCTCACACTGTTCCCATAGCGAGTAGCGGAAGTTGACGTCGATTCCACTGCTGTCACAGGGCTCGCAGGGTGGGGGAGGAGAAGATTGAGGCTGATTACTCGTCAGCTGATCCCCACTCTTAATGATGAGTTTTCCATCTTTATTTTTTTTGCTCACGAAGCTTAATAAGTTTACTGTGTGGTAACACAGGAAGCAGTAATTACTACTCTGCCTCCATTCACGGTGACATGACAACCACTGGATTGAGACAGGTTGCATCTACCATAATCCTTCGCAATGCGATGATAGCCGTGATCCATGGTGGAATGGTGTAGCCATATGATCTGGTGCACTGGCTTACAGAAGCTGGTAGGCTGTTTAGAGGTGATTGATGACGGATTGACTGCTGATTGATTGTGTGTGACCTACATCCTGTGTCTATAGTTACTCCAGCAGACTATAATACACCATTGGACGAGCCGTACCATCTGAGCGTGCAGCTGCGGCGGCTGTGGTGGCGATGTGTGCCAGGTGTAGAGGTTTAGAGATCGGACAGAGATATGGGGTTCGGGTGAGCCAGATGGTGTAGCGCTATGGTGACTTTGGGGATCATCAGCACACAGGCACACTCATAAAGGAATCATAAAGATGGAGAGATAGACTGTGGTTTGAACTGATTATGATAATTTCCCTTTCTCTAGACCCAAACTGCTCCTTTCTGTGATGGTGACGCTGCAGTCCTGGTGCTTCACAGCTGACACTCCATCAGCCAATAGCAAGCAGTGGTGGGAAGAGAAAATGAGAAAACAAGTTTTTAATCTGTTAGGTAATGATGACACAGTAGTTATCTGGGGTGTTTTAACTATTTGTGCGAATGGTTGGTTAAACAGAGGCCAGGGGTAAGGGGTTCGTGTGAGATGAATTTTGATGGGCTCGCTAGATAGCCTGGGAGTGTGAAGACTGCTGCTTAGAAGAAACAAAGGGGTGCATAGGCTAGATTTAGAAATACCACTGCTTATCTAGAATTCATGATATACATGCAATTATCACCACTCGGCATGTTATCCTAGATATCCAGGAACTATGTTTCACAATGATTTACTTACATGTCTTATGTAAATCATCACTCGGATTGCATGTATAATCAATTCAGAAACTCGACCAAATACCAGTAGATCGCACACACTCCCTATAAGGGAGAACCTGTCCCTCAAAAGCAATTCCCCACCATGGCTGGTCAGCCTGGCCCAGCTGAGCAGCAGCCTACCCAGAGACCTCACCTTACCTTACCTTGCCTTGCCTGCTTGAGCCTACCTGTCATTGCGCCCACAATGCACTACAAGGGTCAGTCAGTGCAGTGCCCTCCTTCCACCTGTGCAGCTGTGTAGCCAGCCTCTCATCAGGATCACTGTGATGCTCTATGCGAATGCGATGATCCCATGAAACTGTAGCGGGAGAGATATACTCTCTCTACACTAGCTGACATCTTGGGGCAACTCATACCACTAGATGCGCTTTACCGCGTGTTCGTCCACCGTCATATATGAACACAGATTTTTCTTCGCAGAGCTCTTGGAGCCATGTTAGGCTCAGGGGTGTCGGAGAGTTGGAGATACGGAATGGCCAGTGGTGTAGTGGTAAACTTAGAAGTGGGTACACTCGCACTCCACAATAACTTGGTATCAAAGGCAATTTTTCAGTTTTGTTGAAGTTGTGTCCTATCATCAATGAGGCTACCCAGGCCCAGATGGGGTCCAGGGGCTATGCCCCAATGAGGGGGGGAGGGGCAGCACCCCAGAAATGCTTGACATTCTCAAGTTAAAAGTATGATTGGAAGCACAGTCAACAATTCACCAAGTTTGAGATACTACAAGTTCTCAACATGTGGCTGAGTAATGGGCACAGTTGAATTACTGTCGTTCAGCACTGCTTATGAAGTTTCAGTAGTCATCACTTTGACCTGTCACATAAACTATGTTCACAAAAAATCTAAAGTCTGCAGTTCCATATGATTACTTTCTACAACAATTTAGCTACCAATTATCCAACTGAGGTGAATTGACTTGAATCATTGAAGTGTTTCAACTCTGGCCCTGGAGCCGTTTTCAGAGAAACGAATGGCGAAACAGATTGCAAGCCACTGAGAGTCAAGAACTAGTGACACTGAACCATGTTTGACCAATCCTGTGATTAAAACCTGTCAGTAGATGTCAAAACTAACTGGACAAATGTCAGCACAGTGGACAAGAGTGGTGTCATGTGACACATTGATGTGACGTCAGCTGACCACCAGTATAGCAACAAAATTCTCACAGAGGGTGAGCTACTGATGGGGGGAGGGGGAGTTCCAGTAGTCTGTGCTACTGGAACGTGGAATAATCAAGTTTACTAAGCCACCATACAGATAATAGCCAATAGATATGAGTACTAACTATCATATAACTGTAACCAATGTATAGGAGTACACGAGTGTATTAGTACATGAGTACATGAGTGCAGGAGTACATGAGTACATGAGTACATGAGTACATGAGTGCATGAGTACAGGAGTGCAGGAGTGCAGGAGTGCAGGAGTGCAGGAGTACAGGAGTGCATGAGTCTGATGCCTGCATGGAGAAGGTGAGCGCAGTACTGGTACTGGGTTTACAGGTTACCAGTATCAAGTCTGAGAGTAAGAGATCTGGCCTGACCATGAGTACATGCGTCAGATATAGAGTTGCGTCCTTCTGAGCAGTCAATATCTCCGTTGCTGATGGTATGCTGTATTGTAGGGAGAATCCTGGCCAATTACGATTACACAAGGCTGCACAACTCCCAAACATGCAAACACCTCAGTTTTCGAAGCTGGCTTTAATGTCGGAGGTAATAAAATCGATATCGTTGAGTTGAGGCGCGAACGGACGCCAGTCCTATGCCGTGCAGTCGAGGAGATCACTTTTCACCGAAGTTACTGTATCATCAATTCTTATTAGAATGAGAAGACAGGGACACTTTAAACTAACTGTATCCGATAATTAGGAATGAATCGCAATTTCTTGTTATAAGTCGTAACTTTTATCCAAGGTATGAGGATGACTTTTGATGACCATGTATCACAACGAATCTTTGCCGAATTTGTTTCACGGTCGTTTATACAAAACTTCCCCACATAACTATGGATATATTTCTATCTTGCAGCGATTTAGTTGGCGGATTTCACTTACTGTGGGCTTTTCTGTTGTAGGCTTGTCTATACTACGAGGCCAAATTCTGATCAATGAGATACTCGGCAGCGGAATTGTCTGAATGACGTGCAGAGCTACTGTTTCCATATGATAAGATAGGTAATACTGATACCTGTAGATGCGCCGATAGATGGCTGGGACGGTAAATCCCGATGTAATTGTGATTGTATCCGACTCGGACTCTGATGATCAGCGTGTTAAAGGGCACTCTGCTCTTAGCCCGCTGACAAATTTGAAGCCGTTGTCACATAAAAAGGGGAAAAGCAAGAAGACTACAGTAAATAGAATTAAAAGACAGACTAAGTTAGACAGCTACTTCTTACGGCGCAATTTAACGAACAACGCGACTGAAGCTGGTGCTGTAGACAATGTATCTCTAACCAATGGATCCTCACGTGTGAGGACTAAAGTAAAACAAATGGGTCAAAAGTTGAAGGCAGAGAACTTGGTGTTGTCTCCGCCAAGGAAAGCTGTTCAGTTGAAGCGTTCAGCTGAAAAGGGCATGTCACCCCAACCTAAAGTCTCTAGCAAGCCAGTAACTCGCCTCACAGACCTCAAAGGTTCGTCAGTTCTCTACAAATATGTTTCACATCAACTGCTACACACCTATAGCAACTGATATATGCTATTCAATAGGTGATGAGCTATGGGCAGCTGTGGTTGACCAGCGTGGTGGACGCAGTCAGAACCGTGAGCGCCGGTCTCTTTCCTTCAGTTCTGAAAATATCAAAGATTCCGACATTGTTAAGCTCGATCAAGATTTGGAAGATCTGCTGATGACAGAGAAGGTCGTTCACAGCTTCCCGGCTGACAAACCTAAGACCAATATGCCTCCTGTAGTTCATCCACGGTCCCCTGAACCTTGTCCTTCAAATGACCTTCAAGAAATACAACCCCTCTTTCGCCCGAAGGAAAAGTTAGTTGTCAAACGTAAGAAGCCGGAATTCCACCTAGAAACCAGTCTAGGAAATACTGCGGGGATAAAGTCTTCTACACCAACTAAGGGAGAGCAACCACCTGCTAGCGATTGCCAGATGTTCTCTGACAGCAGCTTCAACCTGGATGAATCTCATGTCGATGCTGTGGTGCCGTGCAGCCACTATGGCAGGCACATAGTACTAGATTCTAGTGTTGGGTGAGCTTCAACGACCGTTCACCTACACATTGTTGCAGTGTTTTATACCCCTCGGTGTCATTGAATTTTATTCTCGCCTTGTCCAAAGGGATGACAACTCCGTGCTGCTTGTGAAGGACATGTATGGCAAAACGAAGACTTGCGAGCTTCGAGGATTCTGGTTTGTGTGCCTGGATGAATTCTCCCCGGTTTAATCGTCTCCCGCGGTATTTTGCACAAACTTGTGTCCCTCGTTCTGATTTCAGGGCAGACTGTCGGTTGGCGGCGGGAGATGTGGTGAATGTCGTGGGTGAGTTTGATGAGAATGATTACGTCTGCGTCGACATGAGTAACAACAACATGATTATCACAAATCCGGACCATCTCGTCTCCGGCTCCGTTATAGCCTCCTCCACTCAGTGTATCCGCAGGTTTGGGAGTCATGTGCTCTTGTTTAATGATAGTCTGAATTCCCCCTGACAGATGACTCTATGTTACAGGACGGTGCTGGGTAACCGATACAAGGGATACGAGCCTGGTAATCGCTTCATGCTGTTTGGCAGCATTCTGCATGAAATCTTCCAAAAGGTATTGATTTTGACACATTCGCACCGCTTATTGTATTTGCTGTGAATTTGGAATGTCTTGTTTTTTATATGATGCAGCGGGAAATTTTTGCTAATCGAAGATATTTGTGGAAACTACTGTATACATAGAAATTTTAGCGTTCTAAAACTATAGCGGTTTTTCCAAAATAGCAGTATTTTGAATAATAGCGTTTAGAATTGTCTAGCGATTTGTCTTTGATGAAAACTAAAAATAGCGACCTTGAGTATATGTAACTAAAAATATATACAACTAAAAATAGCGCTCAACATTAATAGCGTCTTCAGCTTAGTCGCTATTATAGCTATTATTGTGAGGTCGGAGGTCGCTATTATAGCTATTATTGTGAGGTCGCTAAAATTTCTATGTTTACAGTAATTAACATGATTTAATAAATAATTCTATAGATAGTATTTACTGTTCAGTATTTATATTTCGTGGTTTGTGATCATGTTTGTGGTTTGCCAACATTCATAAAACAGTTGCTTCTATCTTTTGTTTGCAAAATTTTTCATAGTTCATATGTGGCAGTACACAGCTTGCTGGCAGTCGAGTACACATGTTGACGTACTTACATGTGTATGCAATGATATACTGCGTGTCATTTACCGTATCTAGACAGTTTCCTGTCTGTTTAAGATTCTTGTATCCAGTTTAACGAATGAGAAGGCCATAAGGAATCTATGCGCAGACGTCTCTCACTCATCGCAATACGCCCACGACATGTGAGTGCTCACCTCTCCCCCCTCTCAGTTCGTGTGTCCGGTGATTGCTGGACATTGAGTCATCTATGTGACAGGTACGCGATCGACATGTCAGAGCAGCGACTGGCTGATGCTCTCGACGAGTACATACCCTCAATGATGTCATTCCTGAACAAGTACGTGTCGTCTACCGCCCGCAGTGACATAAAAATTGAGTCGGTACGAGATATCGAGGAAACGATATGGTCCCCCAGGTTTGTGTATTTACCCTCATAATCATTGCTGATGTAGATACGATCTCCTGCGTGTCGCTATGCTATTTTGGCCGAGTCATCTCGACTCACCCACTCGAGCGGCCATGTTTATGAGAGTTTGTTTGAATGCCTTCACTGTAGAAAGTTAGTAGATTAAATTTAACTTTGAGCTGGTAAATTTGGTGCAAAAAATAGATTCGTAATTACTTTTTATGTTGTGCTCACTAAATCATTGGGCTACATATAAAGGGGACAACTCCAAGTCATCAAAACAACTCATGAGATACTCTCTTCCTATTGGCTATGGCCCATATATGTGCTTGCAGACGTAACACTGTAATTGGCCAACTGCAATACAGAGATAATAATGTATAGACATGTTAACTCAGATCTGCTGTGTCAATGATAGATGCTCCAATTCTTGTCATTGATGTTATTTTCTTCCTGTTGTACTCCCCTTCTCGCTATCAGGTACGGCATGAAGGGTAAGATAGACGTGACGGTTGATGCGCGACATCGCGGGCGTGTGAGACGCGTCCCTCTAGAGCTGAAGACTGGTCGGCCGAGTTACTCAGCCGAACACAAGGGCCAGGTAAGACAACTCCTACATTGATCTGTCACTCGCTGCGCGAGATGACCTCATCCAGGTGTTCTCGCTGGTCAGGTGACCATGTATTCAATGATGCTGGACGAGAAGTTGAACAGCTCGAGTAACTGCAGTTCGGCTGATCCAGGCCTTCTCGTCTACCTAAAGGACGGCTCAATGCAGGATGTCCAGTGTTCCAATATGGCGGCTAAAGGTACGTGGCATGTCACATTCTCTCCCTCGCAGAGGCGTTGAATTGTCACACCTCGTATCAGCTGATCAGATCTGCTGAGTTACACCAACGGTATGTTTCAGGCCTTGTGAATTTGAGGAACGAACTCTCTCGAGCTCTGCTCCTCGGCGCTGTGAAAGAAGGAGTGGAGACGTCAGGCTATAGAGTCGAAGCCCTGCCAGAACCAATAAACCAGCGGAGAGTCTGCTCAAACTGCCCCCATCTGCTTTCCTGTTCTCTACATCAGCGGTAGCTAATACGGTGCAGCGTCAACGTCTGCCGGTTGGCGTTACGTTTACAGGAATTGGTTTGACTCTTATACAGGGTATTTGGTGACTTCAGTGCGCCTCCCGGCCATATAATGGATGAGCTAGTACCCGAGACGCTGGGCCATCTCGACCAGTCTCACCTCGACTTCTTCAGTCGCTGGAGCGTCATGCTGCTCGTCGAGTCAGCAACGGAATCCAGGTGGCGCTCTGTCAGTGATCTGTGGTGTAAGAAAACACCGGAGAGGTACCTGCTGTTACATGACACCTGACTACAATCCTGCTTATAGTTCGGCTTCGTTACTGTCACAGCCGACTCGTTACCGTCACGAGTCGCCCGTATAGATCTCCAACCGCATTGCCAGCTATGTAGACACTTATCTCTGTCATAGGGAGGCTGGTGGCTCGTGTTTGTCTGGCCTCAAGGTCAAGGACATTGTGGAATTTCCACCGTCTTCCTACAAAATCACTCTGGAGAGGGAGATGACCGGAGCATCAGCGGGGTCAGCGCTGTCATCTGGCTGCTCTGTTGTCATTAGCGAGGATAGAAATTGTTTCGTAGTTGTCACCACCGGTCAGCTGATCGACACTTCTGATTCGTCCGTCTGCATCCTAACTGACAGGTGAGAAAGACTTCCTGAGCGGACAATACTCTCACTGAACTGAACCGTAGACTGACATCCGTCTGTTTTAAAGGAAGCTGGAGAAAGACAGTAGATACTGCGTGGATCAGTATAGCCTCTACACTGGAGACGGGGCCGGTCTGACTAACCTCGTCCGTCTCATGGAGGACGCACCTCACAGGTGGCTCACTTCACTGTACATCAGGATGTTGTAAACAGCAAGATTTTCATGATGCGACTTTAAATGTGTTTTTGCGAGCTAGCAGGATCACAAAACCTTAGCTATATTTTTCTGTAAAAGTAAATTACTCAAACATAAGTAAAAACAGCAAATATTTTTCACTTCCAAAAATTTTTGACGGTACAATAATGCGAGAAGCGCAAAAATTCCATAGTTTACAGTATTCTAATATTACCAACAGTCCTCGTATTTGAAGTTATTCAATGCTGTCCAACTTTGCTTTGACAATGTCACCGTGAATGAGGTGTGGTCAACGTGTGACACATGTAGATATTGCACCGCTATACGCTCTCCCTGTTGGGTTGGTTACTGGTTGTATATTTCTGGATTTGTTGTATACTGAAATATACTGGAATTCCTTTGTAAGGGAATTCCTTTGTAAGGGAATTCCTTTGTAAGGGAATTCTTTTCGAGTTTTTGCGAATGTTCGCAATCGCAAAAAAAATACAATCGCGAAAAATTTCAATGGCTATAGAAGTCATGAATTTTTGCAAAGATGTTTTCAATCACAACAATCTTTCAGCACAGTTTCCTGATATTTTTGCAAATTTTTTCGAGTGTAAACAGACTGCAGTGTGCAGTATGCTGTATTCTGTATGCTGTATGCTGTTCTGTTTCTTTTACAGCAATCACCTTCGCAAGCTAGTTATCGACCGTGACCCACCACGATTTGCTGACCCTACAACCTTCACAGAGGAGGGTATGGAGACTATAGCCTGTGATCTAAACCCTGATCAACAACTCACGTTAAGGAGGGTAAGTCACACGCTCGTCTTGTTATCTCAACACCACAGCTCTAGTCTGAGGAATACTAGATACATGGAGGCAGGTTTGGGGATCAGGGAAACAGTTTAATTGTAATTAATTGTAATTTATTCATGTACACCAGTGCTGTCGTAAACACATGAGACCCCCCTCTCTCTCTCCCTCCCTCCCTCTCTCACTCACTCCCACACTCACTCACACACACACACACAAACCCACACACAACC
>ERZ1740065.1278-NODE-1278-length-14899-cov-12.012598_pt1 | contig 14899 bp, 13 predicted proteins | sample MGYA00581738_ERZ1740065 | MGnify/ENA primary metagenome ERZ1740065 (study PRJEB43018, sample SAMN04849749) | marine metagenome | isolation source: floating plastic debris | place: Pacific Ocean | collected 2008-09-01 | study: EMG produced TPA metagenomics...
TTCCTACTCTACTTCATCTTATACGTCTCTCTCTCCCCTCTTCCTCCCCTCTCTCCCCCCTCTCCCTTGTTCAATAGTACAAATCAGCAAAATCACCAGTGCGTTACACATCCTTGTCTCTGACTTCTCAGAGACAAGGATGTGAACTGGTAGCTGTAATGGGTTCCCCACTGAGTAAGATCTATACGATATTGATGAATGGGTAGAAATTCTATTACTGTGTTTACAGACCTATAATTGCCACACTACATTACTTTTGGCAGCTATATAATACAAGAGGCCAACAGTAGTCTACTATAGCTCACCCTTGCAGAAGCTATATAGCTATATAGCCAGACATATCATGTAGCGACTGCCTCAGATATCTCCCTTGACTAGACCAGTACAGGGAGGTAATCGTACTCACGTGTGGCCCATCTTATGAGCTTTCCCTTGTGGCATGACAACAGTAAACTGTTCCGTATGTTCCTCCAAAGCATCTTCAAAATCTTCATCCTCACTGCTCGACAGCACTACACCGGAACACAAACACAGACTCTCAGAGGCATTGCATAGCAGCAAAGTAAGATGGTATCTTCATCCATAGGGAAGCTCCGTACTCAGGAAACTACACACGTTCAGGAAGCGTTGACAATCACGGATGAACGAATGTATAGACTGAGAGCTGTGCTCAGTTACTGAGATTCTCTTTACATCCATATATAAAAGCGTCACTCACCCAACTCATTCATCTCTCACAGAGAAGAGTAATAGTATATTCACCGGACTTATTCGGCGGCGGGATGGGATCAGGAACTTGGACGAATGACCGAGCCTGGTGTTCGAGAGTACGATGCTGCTTGGCCATGTGTTCGACCATAGACTGCAGCGCTAGCCTCTCATCATGCTCTCTCTGTAACGCCTTCTGCCACCGTTTACCTTGCACTGACACCAGATCCAAGTAGTCTTTGCTGGCCTTGCAGATAGATATCAGTGTGTTATTATCTAGTATGACTATCTATTACCGTTCTCATGCTGGCATGTGGAGACTTCGAATGCGCATCACCAGCTCTACATAATCTCCAAGGCTATGGGTACACCAACAGTCTTATCAATGAGTTGGTGTTGCTATCTCTCCAATAAAAGTGAGTAGTGTATATATGCGTGTACACTCCTACCACTTCTCCTAGTACCTGCATGTTATCAGCACCCATACACTTACATTTATCATGGCGTTAGTTGTAATACGGAATAAAGTCGCCCTCTCGTTAATGGCCTTCATCTTGGAAGTCGTGTCACCAGCAGACTGCATCTGGTCCAGTTCAGCGAGCGCTCTCTGCAGCTGTGTGCCGTGATTGACAATGAGGTTGTTACACGTAGTCAAGTCATCAATCTTGCTGCTCAAAATCTTTATTGAGTTCTCTATTTCCGTTGGATCAAACGAATTGTCTGCCTGTGGTTGATTTGACTCTGACTCCTCATCATCTGGAGATACAAGGATGGTGGTTACCATGACTTAGACTCGACACGACAATTTTAACTCTCTCCCCGCAGGGAGAGTGAGTGAGTTATACCTTCAAAGTTGCGGATTGCCTGAGCTTTTGCTAATTCTAGAGCAGTCACCCACTTCTGCCTCTCGACTTCTGAGTTGGCTTTTAAATGAAAGGTATGGGTGCCTCCATTGGAGATTACGAAGCAGCAGGAGTCTTCAGTATGTACAATTGAGTTTACTAGGTTGATACTTCCTCGACATGTGTGGCCCATCTCCGTTTGATTCCTAAATAAAAGATATTTGTTTTACTATCACAGAGTGAGAGGAATGTAGAATAAAGCAGCATATATCATGCCTCCAGATTGCTATCAATCGCAGCAATATGAGATTGATTGGCTACCTCAAAATCTTCAATATCAGCTTCGTTGTCAACGGAAAAATACGCGGAATAGTTACCTGTAATATGAAAGCATCCCATTCTGCAGAACAAACCATCTTTTCTGATAACCTTTGATATAGTTTGTCCACTTGTAAATCCATCCCTTATATTCAGCCTTCGGTTTGGGGTCGCCCATGATAATTAGAGCGACAACCACTGTTACATGAACAATCCAGCTGACGGAAAAAATCTACTGTGACATACCATGAACGGAAAATAAAAGTAAATTTCAGCGTACCACAGTCATAGTTCCTATACACTATTTACACCGGAACAAAATGGCAAGATAGACTTCGTACGGTGTGACGTCTAGGGAAAAATCGTCAACGTGTGTTCAAAGCTAAAAAGAGCTGCAGAATGACGCTACTTTCGTGATGGGGTGAACGGATGCGTTAACAGGAGCGGAACGACAGGTTTTTATCCCCATATAGCTGTAGATCGATTAAAACGGGGAAAGGATCCGTATCGCAATGCGGTCTCGAAAATTGCGTCAACTTTTAGTAGCACGGCAACCGTATCCGACTAGGTACATTTTTGGATAGATCGTGAACAGGAACAGTTTACGACAGCACAGCAACGTCAACAGCGGATTACTAATTATTGATTTAATGCATTAAAAAGTGATAGATATTATGTTAAGTACAATAATAAAATCATTTTTATGTCATTTGTCAGATTAGAGAAGATATTTTGATACTTGTGAATAAGCTATAGGTCACCACTTTTTCTGCATTCCTGGGCGTAAACTTCAAAATTCATCTCTCTTTCTTCGAATGGTAGTTCAACCCAAATTCAGCCTGCAGTCTACAGATTTACCTGGAGAATTTTAGAGAATATCGTGGAGATGCCAACTGAAAAAGGAGCATTCGTTGTTACAAGTCGATTACCCTTCACGATTGAAGAAACAGAATTATATGAACTGATTAATCTTGCTGGAATTACCATCGACCCTAGAGTTTTCAAGTATGTTAAGCAGACAGCTGCTCTGTTCTAAGTTCTAACTCCTCCCTTGTCATGGTTTGGGCTGTATTTTACTGCCGTACTGAGGTGGAGAATCGGTCGGTTACTGTCATTGGAGCACTGAGTCACATAGTAGTAAAGTGTGCTTTCACTCTTTCTGCTTCTACAGGAACACATTGAGTCTCTTAAAACTCAATATACACCCAAAGTCAATCGTTGATCTACTGAAGACGATGAGTAAAGAGTCTCAAAAGCTTCAGAGAGCACAGGTGCGGAGTCGATCGACAAAGAATTCAACATGAACTGACAGATGAGTCCTAAAGCGGTTGGTCATAAGAGACTTATATGATCAAATACTTTGTTCAAAGTATTACTGCATCTGGTCAGAAGCTATAGTCAGTCCCTTGTTACTTCCTCAAGAAATCCTGGAGGTATGGAAATTTATCATAGTTGATGTCTGGCATGTACATACGCTACTACTACTATTACTAGTACTGCTGTATATGTAGAATTAATCTAATTTATGCTCGTTTTTTAACAAAACATGTTTTTGTCACTTACAGCAAGTGAAAGTGATCTTTTGGATTTTTCTTAATAATTAGATGTTTCCATGTTTCTTTGACCAATTTTAACGGTGAACTTTTATTCATGTCAAGTCTGTTATTTTTTAAAAGAATTGAAAGCATTGTAGATCACTCCCTATCCATCGATGGAGTGGATGCATCGTTTCACCCCTATCAATGGAGTGGATAGGCTAATAAAGTAAAAACTTACTATTATTCATGGAGTATTGTATTGTATTGTATTTCATCATCAGTAAGCAACTGTCTTAGCCAGCAAGGGTTAAAAATTGGGAATTATCCCTACCATTTCATATACTGTAGAACAGGAAATTTTTGCGAGCAGAATCTTTGTGTTTTAGTTTGTGATGTAATTTAGCGAAAATGTATTTTTGCATTTCTTGCTGTTTGTCTATAGACAATCAATCGAACAAAGAAATTTTTGCATGTTCAATTTTTGCGATCAGCTGAAAATTCTCGAAAACGCAAAAATTATACGACCGCAAAAAATTCCTGTTCTACAGTACTGTAAGCATAAATATTTTAGTGGGCAAAATATCATAGCGTTTTGCTCCAATCAGTACTTTTTTTAATAATAACACCTAGAATCTTTAGCTATTTCCTTGGAGCTTGTATATAACATAAAGAGCTATCAAAAATATGGTGTTCAACTTGAATAGTGTTTTTTTCTTCCAGTCGCTATTATTGTGAGGTCATTAAAATTTCTATGTTTACAGTAGTGGCAGCTAATGATACGTAAACTGATGGAGTTACTTGGTAGCTTGATGTTGCTAAGCAACCAGATTCATTTTAGTTATCAGCTAGATAGAAAGGTGTTATACCGTGTTATCACCAGCACAGAGGATATACATATATATATACATATATCTGCAACATTATCTCACAATCATCTCACTCTGGAAACCCGTACGGTAGTACGCGGTCTTCTCATTCATCGATTCAGATGAAAATAACTTTGTTATTAACATTCAAGTTGTGCCGCAGGTTTTACAGCAGTAGACATATAGACCCCTAAAGCCGCTAGTTCACGCCTCCTGTACTTCATCTATTTATATAGTGTGTAAAGACACTTGTGCATACGTATGAGTTTTGACACATTGACACGACCATATGGCATGTTTTTATACGCACTGAGTTGTGGCTAAGTAACCGGATTTATCATATGGATAGTCGCTCTTTTCTACGCAGTTGGGCGATGCATGCGGAGCATGGCGCTGCAGCTTCCTTCGGTTTTAGTTTTAACGTGATGCTGCGTTTGTAAGTTGGCGAATGGTAATGACTGTCCATCCTATCGATCAAAGTTTCGAATACGGAGTCGACAGTGTCTCGCTTCCTGCTGCTCACTTCCATATAGTCCAGGCCCAAGTTCATAGCTAGTAGCTTGCAGTCGTCTAAAGACTTGGGCTGAGTCAATGGAGATTGTCTCAGGTCAGACTTGGTGCCCACTAGAATCATTGGCGTCTCCACACTATCCGAGTACATCCTAAACTTCTCATACCTACGAGACAAACACAATGTCAATCTCAATACACCATTGGAATGCATTATAAACACAGGTAGGTCAGCTCTAATGTAATTGATACCAGAGTTCCTGGACAGGATCTCAACCTTCAACCTCTAGCCTGTAGGGGTGAAATGATGCATCGTAGTTTCGATGCATCGTGGATTATTTACCAAACAATGCATCGTCAATTAATGGTTGTCTGAAAAATCGATTATCTCTAGGGTCAGAATGTGTGCTTTGATTGCTTTTTCACCTCAGAAATGTAACCACAGTGTCTATGTTGCCACAACTCATCATACATCTGATATTTTTACATTTTTGATTGTTACATCTAGAATGGTGTAGCTATAACTTGCTTGTGATCTTCTTGTTGCCAGGATGCATAAAGCATAGTTATTCATCTATTTGGCCATTGAATAATCGAAATAATTGAATCGTCGATTATCTAGAGTCAATGATCGAATCGAAACCCAGAATCCTGAATGGTTTCACCCCTACTAGTCTGGTTTCCATATAGCCCGTGTATTGTACAAATTATCTCTGCGAGGTATGCTGTCCTGCCATCACTGGCAATCATTTAGTTTCTATATAGCTGGTGCACACTGGCTCCATTGGCTGAGCTACACGGAAATCAAGCATTTCATTCTTGCTTTGCCATTCCTTTTAGTCTCTCTACCCTCACTCTCTACCCTCACTCTCTACCCTCACTCTCTACCCTCACTCTCTACCCTCACTCTTTCCTTCTTCTTATATAGAATCATATACCTGAAGGCTTTTCCTCCAATAACTCTAACTATAGGCAAACTCAGTAAAAAGCGTTTTCAGTTCGGTCAGGGGGTCCTTGAGAAGTCCCTGAGGAAGTCTCTCAGAGTTCCTGAGAACAATGGATGTCCCTGAGAACTCTTGTCTAAATTCCTGTTAGGGACTCCCTCAAGAACTTCTCAAGAACCCCTGACTGAACCAAAAACGCTTGTTACCAGCAAACTCGAATCTATAACAATTTGTTTGACTCGATTTCAGCTCCATCATTTTACACCATTAATCATCTGAGCTGTGACGTGACGTTAGCGTGCTGTGATGTGAGCGTGTATTGAGTGGTCAGCCCAGCCCACCACACCCAGAAGTACAACAGCGCAATAAAATGATAATACTAGTGAGCTAACCATTTCATGAGGTCCAATGATGACCTCTCGTCGCAGACATCAAAACACAGCAGACAGCCGTGGGCGCTCCGGTAGTAGTTGTGTGTGATGCTGTCATACCTCTCCTGTCCTACAGAAGCGAGGCAGGTATGGTAAAGGATGAGACTTGTGACATAAGAAATGTGTGACGTAGGCTGCTATCCGTCATAGTAGTAGTATTGTAACATGAGCAGCAGATAACATTTTACTGGAATCCCTACTTCATACTATACTCGCTTATCTGCGTGTTGGCTAAAGTCTAGGTGATACAAAAGTTTTATCAGAAACAACCGATGAACGGCAGATGAACAGGTGACAAAGTTTTTTTACAAGTTAGGTTGTAGGTTAACTAGATATTTCATGGTGAATGTTATAGTAGAATGTTATAGTAGAATGTTATAGTAGAATGTTATAGTAGAATGATACCTGCTGTGTCCCATATGTCCAGCTTTATCCGTTTGCCGTGCCGGGTGATGTGTTTCTCGGCGAAAGATGGACACATATCTCCGTCCTGTTCATCGTTGAACTGTGTATATGTAGATATCAATGTCGACTTGCCCACACCCACATTGCCGAGCGTAATGACCTTGAAGCAGTACTGATCACCAGTTCCACCGTGGTTGTTGTTGTTAGTCTGAGCCGCATACTCCAGGTTTGACATGGTAGAGATGCTGGAATGTCGTCGCCGCTCCGTCATGCTGTAGCCAGCGTGCAAATCTGACCTCACTCTGTCCTTGCTCCGTCTTCTTTATGTCCTCACTCCGTGCTCGCTCTGTCCTCATTCAGTCCTTAATCTATCTTCACTTTGTTCTCGACCTGTGCTCACGCTGACCTTGTTCTGTCCTTTACTCCGTGTTCACTGTCCTCTTTACGTCCTCGCTCCGTCCTTGCTCTGTGCTTGCTCTGTTTATGTTAAGCATGTGACCTGGCTCTTATATCCCACTACAGTCAGTTATCTACGATTGATAAAGGTGACTGATCCCGCTGCACTATAAGTGGGCGAGCTTCATTTCCCCTTGCGCATACCTACCATCGCCTATCAGAATTCTCTCTCCCTCTTGGGATATCACCTGTTGTGTTGGCAGTTTGATGGGAAGTAGGCCGTGCACTATCTGATCACCATTTTAGTCCGTGTCATACTAGAAGACCAGAACGTTCTGTCACTCTGAATCATGGCATGGTATAGATTAGCATGGATATACAGAAAGATAGTCTAAGGGAATTATTAGGGTGTGCTACCCGCTACGACCAATCAATGCACCGTAGTATATAAAAAATACTGTGTCTTGGCCTACATACTCTCCAATATCAGAAAAGGTCATTGACAAGTCTGTGGTCTCCTTGTATTTCCTCCTGTTTGCTAAAATCATTGCAATTGTTGGAAGTTGGCCTGTTCATTGGCCAGTGTTCAAAATCTACCCACTCTCATTGAACTCCAAAAACACAATTTCTATCATGTCCAAAATAAGAGCACTTTGTATCAATGCTGCCTCAGTTCAAACCCTGGTATGGATACCAGGTCTCTATTGCTGGTACCTGATGACCTGTCATCTTAAGTTCACAGAGTTCCTGCAAGACAGGATGTAAGTAAGGCAATGTCGTATCACCGCTGACCCAGTGCAGGGACTCAGTGTCATTGGCGTGCTGTCTCCCATATAAACCTTGCTGTTCCCTCAACCATTAGCAGTAATTTTATCAGTTGGTTGTGCAATAAATGTTTTTCTTTCTCTGGTAATACTGATGCTTCTCATCAGATCATCTTGTCTATCGCTGACCATTAGCACTTATCTGTTGAATAAAGTAGGTTGACACATACTTCGCTATATCGCTGTATCTCGCCGGTGTCATTATCATATCATACTACAAGCATGATGGCAGCTGTCAACTGGCAACTGTCAACTGGCAAATTTGGGGGTATGAAATGATATCTCCTCTCCCCCTGTTATAGACCTATGCTAGTACTAGACCAGCGCAGCAGCGAAAGCTTTGCCGCCATCGTGGATAGTCGCCTCATACCTGACATACTTCCTTCAAGTCTGTAAAATGGCATTAATTAGTCCTAAATTCCTCCATGTCTATTATTCATCCTATAGACTAAAATGAATGCAATTTAGTTAATCTTCTTTAGTGGCATACCGGCTTAAATTAATTGAATTTATTACATACCTCTTCTCTGGCTATTATCTCACAGTGTTATTTACTGCTCTAGTAGTATGGTCTAATACATCAACTGTATCATATTAACCATCTTGTTCACTCACTGGTAATGGATAGCACGATATTCAAGTCAAACTGTGAAAGATGTTGTTGTATCACCAGGCTCTATAGGCTATCACAGAGTACTAGGCGAGATCAATTCCCATTGTGAGTCTTTCTCTCATCCCTATTCTCCTCATCTCTTCTTCCATCTCTGCCTCCCCCTTCTATGTCCCTCTTCTACTTCTTTCTTTCACTCTATTACCCATCCATATCTTTCTCTCCCTCCAGCCCCTTCCATGTCCTTTTTTCTCTCCCTTTCATGCTCCTCACTCTTTCTCAACAAATATTTTTTACTCACTGCCAGATTTGCCACCCATGCTCTGCATGCCCACAACCAGCTGCGCAGCTTGCATAACGCAAAGCCTCTTGTGCTGAATATGCGTCTATGCAAGATGGCGGAGTCTCACGCTCGGTTCTTGGCAGACAACGAGATATTTGAACACAGTACTCAGGATGAAAGGAAACATCTCGAGTATGTCAATAGAGCTGGCAGTCACTTCTCTTTTAGAGAGTTATTGTATGTAACCAGCTCATAACGCATGCTAATCTACTATCATTGCGCCAAGTATACTGATACTAGAGGGATGTACAAGTACATGTGGTTGGCACAACATGACCTCTGAAGGGAGATGTAATGGGCTGGAGTGTGTCACCCTCTTCACACCGCTGTGCAATGTGGATAAGTACGCATGTACTTACTGCATGTTGCAGAGGATTTTGTGGGGAAAACCTGGCAGAATCGATTGTTTGGCACCAAAACTATCGGCGACCTTTAGGAGAAGAGGTCGCATTGAACTGGTACGAGGAAGGAGCATCTTGCAATTTCTCACCCAAGAGATTTTCCAAGAAATGCGGTAATGTGAACGCATAGACGATTCAAACTGCCGTTCTTTACAGGTTGGGTGTTTATTTCACTACAGCTCAGTTCACTCAGTTGGTCTGGAAGGACACGCTGATGATGGGCATATCGTATGCGGAGTACGAGCCTGAGGACATGCCCGGTTACGTGAAAACCATTGTGGTGGCCAACTACTACCCACCCGGTAATGTGGAATCCAACTTCTCTGAGAACATACAGGAACCGAGGATAGCTGAGGGGCAGATGGGTAGAGTACAACAGAAGATTGAAGAGTATCGACAGAAGAAGGCTAGACGGACTGCTAACAAATCTATATTTGTACCCAATAAGAAATTCAATATACCAGGCAAACTATAGCCAGTACAGCTGTACTCAACAAACATCAGGTCTTATATACAATGAAAACCCTGCTTCCGCTGTAAAAAGATGAGCATTTTTGAAGACCCTGTTTATAGATACAGAGAACAGTAACCTTGTTGGAGAGCACAAACAGTACGGCAGATAACAGTGAGAGAGTACAATCGTACTCAATCATACAATGTGCCCAGAGGAACAGAGCTCTTCTGAAGCCTGGTGGCATCTATCTCTACACCCTTTTGGAGTTCAAACGGTACGAAGTGATCCCTCTGGGTGGTGCTGAAGAAACGAGCGCCTCCCAACGGAGCCCCAATGTTTGACTTCTTGATCTGTCAAAGAAATATCATTGAAATTAGATAAATAACAAATAAATAAACGAATGTAAATAAATAAACAACTCACATCAGCTAAAGTTGTGATGATAATTCACACTTACCCTATTGAGAGCTTGCTCATTTAGCATGTGTCGGCCCTGTTCTGGGTTCGTGAAATCTGTCTTTTGAGTTGTGGTGCCTCTCATGCTACCTATAACAGCATTCCAATTGTTGAGATCGAAAGTACCTGGTGTTAGAAGTTGGTCAGTTCGAGCGTTTCTATAATTACCTGGATAGTAGTCTAGAGGGATGGAACTCGCGCCCTGACTACTGACGTTAGTGGCAGCCTGGCCATTCTGAGGCACATATACATCCTGATTGGTGGTCCTGTAAAAGTCTCTATTCTGTACCTCATCGCCAAATGGGACCTGACTCTTGGTACGTATCGCAGCGCCATCTACTGTCGGCTCCTTCTGGAAATCTGATGGCGGCTGAAGAAATCGTATGATGCTGTTACGCATGGCTGTAGTCTCGAGTGTCACAAGCTATGGGTATGGTGAAGTACAAGCTTACCGGCCTCAGATCCCAGTTGTAGGTGGTGGTTCCTGCTCTCTGGGCTTGTCTCCATGTGTCTGTGTCACCATGCGGCACATCGCTGTGATTTCTCTTCTCTCCGTAAGAGAGTCTCTCCACTGATAGAAGTAACATGATTGTCGGTGCGCAGGCAAATGGAGGGACAATGATCACTTGTCTGCATCATCCGGCTTACCATCAGATTCTTTGGGGATGTACGAGGATTTCATGGTGGTGGCATAGTCATTGTAGAAGTTGTGACCATCGTCAAGGCGAAACTGTGTCTTCTGCATGGTCTTGACTGCTGATGGATCGTAACCTTTGACCCCAGGATGATGTTTGTAGGCCACCTGGAATTCACTCGCATGCCTGCACTCTTTCTCCTGATCACCAAGCGGTATGGAACTTCCACGATGCTGTAAATAAGTAGTGAACAAAATACTAAGTAAGCATCTCATCACATGAGTGACATGTCTCCACATCGCGATACTTTGGGAATTTACTAAAAAGATTTATGACTTACAGCTGGTACAGCAGCAGCAGGTGACTCCCACGCGCCCTGGTAGTTGTGATTGTGTGTTGTCTGATATCCATGCGTTCGCATGTCTCCCCTGATTGTTGATGGACCAATGACAGCCTTAGCAGGCGGTAGTCGTGAAGCTGTCTCCCCTCTGAATCTATCCCTATAGTCAGAAATAGGCTGAGGTGCCTTTTCTATGTCTCCTGTTGAACAGATGATAGAGAAATGACGCAACTGTGACTAACAGAGTTTAAAAGAAAATTAGCCTTAGGTGGATTATATTTACCCTGTGGTATGTGGCTTGTTGTTGTGTTCATAGAAGGGGAAACTCTTAAATTATTACCACTCTTTGGTGGGTAAGACGTCTTTTGAATGGAAACATACGGCTCTTTTTGTCTTGCATCAGAGTCCATCTTGAAGTTTGTTTTCCTCAACTTGTATGTGTCGTAAGTTGCCTTCTCAGAGAAAGGTTTAGGCTGGAACTCGGCCAATGTCTCAGAAGCACTGTGGTGGTTGTTGAAAAATCTCTCATCTCTATTGAATATTTCAGCTGGCTGCTTAGGCTTAGCAGCTGGAGGTTTGTCAGTTATGTTGTAGGGTATGTAGTCCTTCTTGAATGTAGAAAGCCTTGTCCATGGTGTCCAAGATTCTTCTTGAGAAAGAGTGAAATGCGAGCCCTGAAGATATCCTGTATTTACTTGTTGTTTCGCATCTCCAATTGCAGGTAAAGTTGTGGATGCCATGTTGTATGACTCTACTTGATCTACAGCAACAAAGACTGAAGATTAGGTCATTGTGTAATACTCACTGACAAACACAGAGCTATAACCAGCTTCGATTTGATTGTTTAGTCAGTTAATAAAACATAAGGTAACTTTCTCTCAGTCGTCATAACTTATCAACCACCATAGCTAGTCTCTAGTCTGATCTTACTTACCTCTCCTTTCTCTACCTTCAATTTCGATCCAATCAGTCCAAAATATGCCTCCTAACTTTAGTGTTACCTTCAAATTTCGTGATGACTGTATAGGATGGCACTCTGATGTGTAACTGACTCGCTCCCTCCAGTAATAAACTCTCGAGGACCAATAAAATGTTGACAGGTTGCTAGGCGCAACGTCGTACAGCATTGATATCTCGAGTTAAAGCTATTTGGAGAGCAGCGTGTATCCTTGCTACAAAATCGTCCTTCTTGTCACGAGAAATATAGACTGAGTTCATTACGAAAAACGAACCGTTTTCGGATTTGAGTGTTCTAATATCGGCAATACTGTTTGTCGGAGTTTTTGGTTCTAGGTGTAAAACTGCCAACATGTCTGCTTCCAGGTTACAGATCAACTTCGAACGATTATTAAAAGTTTGTGAAAAACAGGCATCTGATGGCGATGAACGAGATCGATGGCGACTTCAAAAGGTTATTGTTTCATCAACTACCAAGGGCTAACATAGTGTTAGTCTAGTCCAAGTCCAATTGTCTTTGGTATCATTGCATTAAACTCTGCTTTCATTTCTTGTAGTATGTGGACGACTTGCAGGAAAACATCAAGCAGCTGACTAAGCAATCATGGTAAGATAAAATTTATTACCGTATAGTGATTGAAACCTTCGAACCATATATGGGTAATAACTGAAGATCAATTTGTAGTAGTAAGGTACATCCTGAAGTATTAAAGGATTATCAGAAACGCGTCGACCTTTTGAAGGGAGTTCTAAAAGCTGAGCAGATGGTATGCTTTCATTTGGTCATTCTAATGCGATCATCTAGGTTTCTTAGAAGCAGACTTACAGTCTTGAAGTTGTGCGTTATTTAGAGCACGCCTTCTGAAAGGCTCAAGGTCGCTGATACTTTGCCTGTTCCCAAACAAACCTCTTCAATACACGTCAATGCCAACTCGAAACCCAGTCAGAGTAAAGAAGTCCTACTTCACACAAAGGCCAAGTTTTCCAATGCATCACGACAAGCTTTACTTGGTGAAGGAGGAGGTAAAGTTGTCATATACTCTGAATGTATCGTATGATCTGATGGTTTGATGTATCACATCTGCTACTGAATTGTTGGAGTAGATGGTCTGCGTCAGAGAGGAGGTGCTCAGTCAGAGTCAGATTTGGACTCGATGATACAGTATCACCATCAGGTGCAGGAGAAGATTGCCGATGACATGGTTCACCTAGCTAGAACTATGAAAGACCATGCCCAGGCTGCTAGTCAGATAGTAAAAACTGACATCCAGGTAACTACAGTGAATTGTTGAGATTTGCTCTCTCTCCATAGCTATTGGCTCTTTCTCAAACTCCCAAAGGAGTCGGAAGAAGACAGCAGCATGCGGTCTTCCTGCACTAGTAATCGTGCTGTAAATTTACACTGTGATGTTGATTTTCAGAAACTGCAAGATGCCAACAAATTGGCAGACTCAAATTACTCACAGTTGAAGATTGAGTCGGCACGTCTGGAGGAACACAAGAACAAGTCAAGCTGCTGGATGCTGCTGCTGCTCTTGTTTGTCTTCATTGTCTTCATCTGGATGATTATCTTTATGAAAATCTTTCCGAAACCGAGATCTTAATCAAGTGCTGATTCGTGTCCCACGGTGCTATTTTATCTACCTATATTTCAATGTTTCTTTCGTATTACATGATAAATTTCTCTACCCATGAACACCAACACACTACCTTATTGTACATGGTGATTGAGCATAGACCTGGTGATTGAGCATAGACCTGAGGAATAAAGTTACTTACTGCGTAAAACATTGCATCAAATTCAAACACTGTTGTGCATCATTCAAATATGTAACTTTGGAGTTGTCCCCTCTCCCATTAATTTCGTGTGCATTGAATTATTGAAGGCTATATAGATAGAATTAGACCTAGTTTATTACAGCACATGTACTGAGTACTTATAAACCTGTTTATGATGAAAACTTTGGATTATGCAAAATGTGAAATAAACACAACAATACTTCATAGAAAATACTAATAAATAAATTGGACACGCTAACTGGAATGACCTGAAATTAGAAGCAATTATGAGACATAAGCTTGATACAAATTTGAATGAATTCTGGGCACGGTAGGTTTTAGCAGCAATGGTAGCTCCAAGTCTAACAGATATTTGTACACAGTATGTACACATGATCCATACGTTTGGAGTTGTGCTACCATTGATTTCACGGCTCGGCCGGTCGGTGAGGTAATCAGTTACAGTAGTTAAACTCCTGTTTGCGTCTGCAGCGGTCACACTCGACGCGGCAGCACCAGACAAAGCGACAATTACAATCTTCTTCGATTTCTTTCACCTGTCGATAGAAACCTCGACCGCAGCAGAGCAGGTCGCATTGGTCCATGCCATAGCTTGTACTGTTACATTGTCTGCCGGCAGTGCCAAGGAGTCCAGTTTTCTTATTCGCCTCGCAGAAGTCAGGCGATGAATTGAGATATACTAAATCGTTTTTCCTGGGTTTGGCAACATCCTTTCTAACAGGCCTGAGCTTGCCTCTCCGTCCGTTATATGAAACCTTTACTGCGCCGTCGTAGGCAAGTTTCAATGAGTCACCGACGTCGCTGAAGCTGGCAAGAGAGCGCCAGCAGATACGGATTGCGCACGACGCTGAAACGCCATGACACTTGCACAACAACTTCATCGTCTTCTTCACAGACTGAAAATAGTTAGGGAGGTTTAAATCATCGGATATGAACTGACAAGAGCACACTGTTTCAAGTTTAACACTTTGCTGCAGGCCTAATTGTATCTCAATCTATTCCCTCCCTCACCTCCCCAAACCACCCACACCCGAGAACGGAAGAGCACAACACAGAAAACAGAACACGAACGAACAACAAGAAAAAAAAAAAAAGAGAGGAAAAAAAAAGAGGGGGGGGGG
>ERZ1740065.1279-NODE-1279-length-14898-cov-11.402075_pt1 | contig 14898 bp, 29 predicted proteins | sample MGYA00581738_ERZ1740065 | MGnify/ENA primary metagenome ERZ1740065 (study PRJEB43018, sample SAMN04849749) | marine metagenome | isolation source: floating plastic debris | place: Pacific Ocean | collected 2008-09-01 | study: EMG produced TPA metagenomics...
TTTATTTTGTTTTTTTTGTTTTTTTTGTTTTTTGTTTTGTTTGTTTTTGTGTGTTTGTGTGAGAGAGAGAGAGTGAGAGTGAGAGGGAGAGGGAGAGGGATGTCAAAGTATGCATTTTAAGGTGAGATAATGAATAGCTGAGTTCTTGTTGAGACATGGTAATTTTACTGCGCTAGTTATGGGTTCGGAGGAATTTTAATAAGATTTAATGAAATAATCACACAAGTGTATGTATGCATTTTTTGTATAGAAGTAAACAGTAAAAATAAGTAGATACTCAATCATCAAGTTGGCAAAGTAGCGCACAGCCTCGCTTTATCCAATGTTGGACAGGTTTCTTTGTTGGCAGAAGCATCTTGACGACAAAGTTTGTTGAGTGGCCGGTGGTACTGAGCACGCCTTTACGTTCGCTAGTTTTGTAGACAGGACAGTCGTACCGCCGGTCTGATGTGTCTATGTTCACCTTGAGAGTTGGTTTCAACCATATCAAAGGAACCTTGTCATTCAACACTTTAGGTAGCTGCTCCGACAGGCATCCCCTATGAAGGAAAGAGTTATATATGCAGTAAAATGACAGCAGTTCAGAATCGCTCACCATAACTTCATTGAACAGAGAATAAAAGAGATAAAAGAGTGTTTTAGAGCGGTGGTGAAATAGTGACTAGGTAGAGAAATTATACTTACTGGTCCCGGTCCCACCGTGCGCCATCTAGGAAGAGGCCATACACATATGCACCATCATCAGGTGCCTCTTCAGTTGTGTAATCCTTCAGCAGCTGAAAATTAAAACAATTTTTGAGTTTTAAATCCACAGATGGTGAGTAAATGCAGCAGCAACACAATCTAACCTCAAAGTCAAAGTCGAGTGTGTCAATCGGTATGGTGTATTTCCTAGCAAAGTTCTGTCGTACGCCAGTCAGGAAGGCCTGTGTGAAGAAGAATCCAGATATCCAGTAGCTGTTGGGTTTTCCCTCCTCAAACCACTTCTGTAGGAAGTTAAGTCGGTCGAGGAAGTCGTTGATGTAGCTGCCCAGTGGTTTCAATGATGGGTATGACCGCTTAGCCCAAGCAGCAGGAATACGGCCAATGAGCACACTGGCAGCGACTCCCTCTAATTCTGCAGACATGACAACTAGTCCTTTGATGGCTTTCTGGAGATTCTGCAGACTCGAGCGGATGATTGACAGCAATCTAAAATAATAATGATCAAGTCTTAGACTGAGTGTGGTGCATTAACTTCATGCAGCAGGAAGTAGTGATTGCCGTACTTGTTAAATCTCTCCATTTCCTGGGTCAGCACTGTGTTCATACTTTCGCTGTATGTCACGGGAAACTTCTTACCAGCAGCCTCCAAATCAAAGTTCTTTGGCAACTAAATTCACAAGAGGAGGAAGGTGACGCAGGTGATTGAAAACACAGACAAGTTGGGAGCAGGTCGGACATTACCTTGGAGAGAATGCCATCGGCAATGCTGAATAGAGCTTCATCAGCCTTGCCTCCACCGCCTCCTCCACTAGCACCTTGTGTCAGCAAGACAGAATCAAACAAGTCTCTCGTCTCCTGCAGCTCCTTGCTGATGTCCACGTTGTCATGCATCCCAAACACTTCTGGCAGCTGCGTTGTCGGTAGATTCTACGCATCATATAGGAAATAGTAAACAATGTTCCTCATAGCGAACCCCGGGCTCGTCACTGAACTGATACCTTGATAAACTCGACGTAATCTTCGTATGAGCTCTTAGGTGGAGCGTAATAGTTGCCACTCGGTGAGAACTTGTACTTGTGGTCATCAACGATAGCGGGATTGAAGTAGTCGGAGAGAATAGTGAGCAGACACCTTCGATCCCAGTCGTCTGTCACTCTGCCGCCATAGTTGCACTCGCCAGTCATGTAGGTGATTGCGTCAAACGGGATCTCCTCGTACTCATTCAGGTACATCTACAGCACCGGGGTAGACTTACATCGAGCGTCGGCTCAGAGTCAGAGTGATGATGGGGATGGTAGCCACGTACCTGCAGCTGGCGAACAGAGATCCTCAGATCTGACTCGTTGAAACCGTACGCGATATTCCATCCCAATGGACCAAACTTCCTCCTCTCCTGCACCAAGGCATGGAAGAAGCACAGCCCGAACAGCAGCTTCTCAAATTCCTTTAAAATTAAACAACATACTGAGTAAACAAGACGTGGAAAATATGCATAGAGTCATTAGGGGAAGATCTACTTGTCCGCAAAACTAGCGACCGTAGATTTTTGTGTCTGATATTCACAACTTACTGGCTGCTTCTCTCCACAGCCATCAAAGAATGCCTCGTCGCTGATTGGGTCATTTAGGTACGATTGCAGGAGGTTTTGTCGCAGGCCAGTGGGCGGCTCGTTGGTCATCTTGACTCCGTTCTGAAGTACAGTCACTGGGAACTTGGGGGACGGGTAGCTGGTCAGCCACAGGCGGAAATCCTGGTGAGTATTCTCGGGTGTGAGCTCCTCACATATCTTCTCCATAGCAGTCATCCAGGAAACAGCCAGATGGCAGTTCTGGAGCAACACCCAGGATCCGCTTTGCTTTGCTTCTGTGATCATTTTGGCGGCAATTGGTCCCTGTAAGGTTGGAATAGGGAGGTGGTGAAAGTCGTAGATGGGCAGCTACCAAGAAACCAGAATGGTTTCATTTTGAACTCGTACCTGTCCCTGGCCAAGAGATATTGAGTTGAACTTCCTGCCTCCAAATCCCTTGTCTTCAGCAAACTTGAGGAGAGCCATCGTGGGATCAGCGCCTGGTGATAGGATGAAGATGAGCGGCGCGCAGCAGTTAGAATCGCTGTAGCTCTTCGCCAGGTCAAATGGTGGAGGCTGTACAAAGTTCTGGCCCAGTTTCAGTGTCACAAAGTTGGTAATGGCGGGAATGACTTTATCTGGCCGGATGCAGCGCAGCACCATCATTCTCTCAAAGTCGTTCAGCTTGGAGTGCCAAGGAGCAGGCAGGTCAGTATTGTGGGGCTCACGCCGGTCGTAGTAATCTTTCCAGATATCCACGTTTGCCGCAAAGTCTTTGCTGGAAACAGGAATGCAGCAGAGATTGATGATGCTGCCGATCGCCAATGTTATAGGTGATGATAAGGGCAATATTTACAAGAAGCCTTTGAAAGGCTTGAGCTCGCTTATACGGCAGATCTCATCCCAACTCTTGTCTACCAGCCAGGATTTGTCAGGGTTTGGGTTCTTGTTGGCTAAGCCCACGCCTCCAGTCAAGAAGAACATGAACTCGCCCATATCCAGCTCCTGCCTCGCACTAAATAGAACACAAGTCCTAGGTGAAATTTGGCAACACAAAACAGCATAGACATACAGCAGGGTGGTAAGCTAAGAAACAAGGTTAACCAAACAAAACGTAAAACAGAAAAGGAACACAAGCAATGTTAGATGACACGAATGGTGAGGGGACTAGATGACACGAATAGTGAGGAGAGGGTTAGAAACAAAGCGGCACTCCTTCAACTCAAACTCAGCGACTCCCAACTCACAACAAGATCTTTGAGCAGAGGATAAGTGAGAAGAGCAGTTTGTCCTTCTCAAACAGTGACCGGCACACGTTGGCATACAAACTGTATGTAAAGTGCTCCGATAGATATCGGAGTCGTCTTTCCAATATTCTAGATTTATTGCTACAAGATGGACAAGGATAGGCAATTAGAATCAGTAAATGGCTGAGTGAACTTACATTTCCAGGTTGATGCAGAGCAAACATGAGAATGTGAGCTTGTGGGCAGCAAACAGAGATCTGCACACGTTACTATAGAGAGAGTATTGAAAGTGCTCTCGAATGTATCGTAGTCTCCTTTCTAATATCCGTGATTTGTTGCTAAAATTGTATTACATCAGGCAGGTGTGAGTGTGAAATACATTCAAACTGAAGCAGAACTTCAGAATTACAACGCAAGAGGCTCAGTCGAAACAGGAGCAGGAGAGTAGGTAATGCAGCTTTACCTGTCCTGGATGGAGTTGATGAAGAGGTTGACAAACCAGGTCAGCGAATACTGGTACATGGGGTCAATGTTAGGTAGATCAGCTATAGAGAAGAACAGGTTGGCTGAGTGATTGGCTATTGGCCTGTAACCCATCCTGGAAGTATCGATCTTCTTCTCTGTCTCCTCGGCAATCTAGTCACCCGTTGGACAGTATTAAGCACTGACACCTCCTGTCACCATACAATGTGGGAAGCAGGTGGTTTATTTACCTTCTGCTTTTTGCTGATTTCATCTGATAAGATTTTGGAGGAGTCAAGGACACTGATGGCACTCTCATCCTCCAATATGTTTCCTTCGGATGCTGACAGAGTGTGCAATATCTTGTCTTCTATCTCCTTGAGCTGCTTCCTGTTCTGAGCTGATGTAATGATCAGGCTCTGACGCTCCTCCTCCAGCTCCGGTCTGGGTAAATATCAACATCCACACCATCAGTCACCGCTGATTGGCACTCATCTGTTAGGTGCCTCCAAACATTAGCGCTCACCGCTCTTTAGCGACCACGATGCCGAGGAGTTGGTCCTCCAGACCCTCCGGAGTGATCATGAAGTTGAGCAGCGACACTTTGACAGCGACCTCAGGCAGGTAGTGCGGGTTACGCAGCTTTGTCGTGATGTAAAACCGGAAGTCTTTGTTGTACTCGATAACATTCTCACCAAGACGGATAACCTCCACAGTACCTGTAGTGGAGATGATTTCCTTAGACTTTGTTACAAGTATAGCTGATATGCCTACACATCCTAGTTGGTACAGCCTTATCTGACAGTAACGATTGAAGGCCCACTCACCTTGCTTGAAGACTTGCTTCAGCAGCAGTGGTTCCAGGGATGGGTCAAGCTCTTCACCGACATTCTCTAGCAGTAGCGGGTTACCGAACTGAATGCAGTTCTCCAGGTTTCTCATGTAGTCTGCGTCCGTCAGCTTGATCACGGCCAGCTGATGCTCTTTCTCAAAGTTCTTGACCCATTTGTTGGCCTGTCCTTGAGGGTCAATCATCAATGGCCTGTAAAAACAAGTCCACATGAATTCACAAGTCTGCTGTTGATGTGATGTTAACAGACAGCGAGTCAGTCTCCTCACCATCTCCTGGCGTTGGCAACAATTACGCCGTTGTCGATACTGAAGCTGTCTCGTGGGAGACCGGCAATGTTCCACTGCTGGATTTTTATTGGTTCGCCAAGTGTCTTTGTCAGAGAGAACTCATCAGAGCACGGTATCTTCTTAGTAGTGCAAAGCTTGACCCATTCACTAGTACAGTCCTACAAAATGGATAACGGAGATGTGAATACTAGAGGTGGGCGGAGTGATGGATATTATTTCATTGTATTCTGGGAGAGTGTTGTGTTTCCTTGTGAAACTGAGATTTTGTAGAAAAAAACACGAATTAATTTTCATTTTTCATCCTTAATCTCTACTACAGCAAAATTCAGAAATATTCATGAGTCACAAATTTGTCAGTTTGAACGAAACGAAACGTTCAGGACCCCCAGTTTGTCCTAAACGTTCCTCCATCCGAACATGCCTATAATGTATCTACTACGATTGCACTGTATATTCTTTCAGTGGTTGGGTAGAGGATGCCAGCTGACCTGTCTGAAGGACATAGTAAAGGGTCCGAGGTAGGCCATCACTCCAGACGAGATGAGCACATCGCCTGCCAGATTGTCGAATATGGACTGCAGTCTGGCGGCAGCCTCAGTCCAACGAGCCTTCTCTCCACCGAGTCCACCAATCAGCTTCTCAGCTCGCACCAACTTCTTACCGCACAGATCGACCTTTAAAACACAGAAGATAGCTTGTAGATGTGATTTCATTCTTGCGTAGTCATGTTATACAAAAACTGGGTTCTCACCTGAAACTCCAGGTTCTTCTTCTTCTCGACCATTTCCTGGAATGTGTTCTGTAGATTGCTGAGGCGATCCTGAACAGCCTTCAGTTCAGCTCTCTTAGTGTTGAGCAGAGCCATGGTCTCTGAGAGCTGCTCTTCCGCCTCTTTGAGCTTAGCTTTCTTTGGGGCCACAACCTTGGCCACCCTGTCGTAGATCTCCATAGCCAGAATCCATCTCGTGAGACCCTCTGCTGCTGATGAGGCTTTGGCAACCTGCAGATGGAATTAATACATCCTAGCAGTTATACGAAGAAGTAACTGCAGTGATGTTGCCAATCTTACGACTCCTACCTTAGCGGGGTCGAAGTCCGGGTTGGTGATGTACTCCTTTCTGATTTTGGTCATGATGTGGACAGGAATGTTATCCTTGTCATACTCTTTCAGCATCTGCAGGAAGCCCATATCTCCGAGGAGTTTTTTCGACGGCCCCCAGTAGTCGAGAATCTTCTGGCCGGAGCCACTAGGATCGTTGATCTTCTCCGGTTTGATATCTTTCATTACGCAGACGGCTGACATCACCAGTTTGACGCCGGCTGGAGGATTCTTCATGGCCTTCACAATAGTGATATCTGCTGGCTGTAAATTATTGTAACAATCATGTAAGCTGCCGGGTGATCCACTGCAGGACTGAAGCCATTAGCTGCTACTTTCGATCTTACTGACCTTGAGTGTGTTGAGGGCAGATATGGCGGCTTCAAGAGCTGGTATAGCCTCAGCAAGGTCACTCTCACACTCGTCCTTGAGGGCCTGAGCCGCTTCCGCCTGTACGTTAGCTACAGCCTCATCCTTCTGCACTATCTCGCTTGTCTTCTGCACTTCTTTACTCTCTTTCTCTATGACAACCATCATCCTGTCAGTCTCCTCGGATGACTTGACAAGTTGTGGCTGCAGCTCCTCCAGCTCCTTCTGCATCTCCGCCACCTGAGAGGCTGCGAATGCCAATTTCTCCAGTCCTACTTCATACCGTCTCTTCGCCTTCATCGTCTCGTCTTGCTTCCCACCCAGCAGGTTTTTGAATGAGCCAATGAGCTCTAGGTAGGATGTCGGGGTGACGTAGTTGTGTCGACCAAGCTCCAGTAGGTACCTGATAGAGAGGTCTCGAGCACTCGTATGGAATATCTTGCACAGCTCTACACATTCGTGCTTCATCCAGTCCTCCATCTCCAGTGCCTCGAGATACTTGTGACCGACTTTCTCGAGAGCCTCCTCCGGCCAGTTTTGGAACCAGTCGATAGTACAGCAATTGATCAGTGATGGGAACTGCCGCAGCCTAATGGTATAATTTTAAACATATCATCATTGCTAGTCGACAGGCGACTAATCGTCAGTGACTGACTTTGACTCCTACCTGTTTCTGAACGCATCTCCGATTGGACTGAAAGCTATCACTATGTGTAGGTTTTCCTTACACTTGTTCACAAAGAATGTGAACAACGCCAGGGGAGAGAAATCTGCGTTCTTATCATCTGAGGCAGCCACCATAGCTGGACGCACCATCTCCATGATGTCTGCCTTCTCGTCAGTAGCAAACAGATTAGGCACTTCTCCTGTGTTCAGCAAGCTGTCTATATCCTCGAGGAATGATTCCTACAATAATAACGATTCGAGAAAATATAAATATCGTATAAATTCTGCAACTTTGCTCAGATAGAACAGCTGTTGTAACTGCGGATACAATGATTGTGATGTTGGGAATGATGACATCAACGATAAGAACAATAATAATTATTATAATAAATAATAATTATGAAGATGGAAACAGACCATCATGGTAGTTAATGTAACATAGATTAAAATTTCTCACCTGTTTGATCTGTGAATCCGCTATGAGGAAGGTGGTTGGCTTTCCTTCTGCACCAGCTTTCTTCATCACGTTCTTGATGTCTTCCCTCCACTCCATTGTGCCGTAGTTTTTGGATATCTCTGGCTGGAAGAAGTTGTAGCTGGCCATGGCTGTAGCCAGTTTGGTGAGCGACTGGCGACCACTACCACCGACGCCGACGAGGAGAGCGTGACCACCTGAATGGCGAGGAGGTTAAGGTAGGATATACTCAGCAGTTACAGGTGGCCACAACTCCTGTGACTATGAGCTTACCAGGAGCTCTCAAAATCCTGCACATCCTGGAGAGATGTTCAAGGACATATCGGAAGATGACCAGATTCATTCTGTTCTTGTGGGTGTTATTGTACTCTTCCAGACACTGCTCGGCTACCTTGTAGAACTCGTCGATGGAGAAGATCTCAGAGTAGACTCTGTCCTCTGGTTCAGCATCTGGCAGCATGTAGTCACCTGCAGGCGAGTTGGCGATTGAACAACAGTAGTCAGTCAAACTACTGCCACTGCAAACCTAACTAAATAACTAACCAAACATTAGGCTCCTCATGTCCGTTTCTACCACCTTTGACCCTTCAGCCAGGTGTTCAAAGACGCCATCGAAATTCTCCTTAAACTCTTCCTTCACTAGTTTCTGTATGAGACTGAAGAGCCAGCCTCTGTCACTGTCATCGGTCAGACGATCGTAGAAGATGCGAAACACCTCATGAACCCACAGTCTCACCAACACCTTCTTGTTCTCCACCTGAGTCAATGTGCAGACGTTAGAAGGCTGAGACTAACTCAGAGTGAAATGCGATGAAGATTTCTTACCTGCGGTTTCTTGATGAGACAGATTCCGAGGATGACTCTGCTGAAGTCTCGTAAGTTGAAGACGTAATGAGATTTTGCGGGAGTTGGCAACAGATTCTTCATCGCCTCTTTGTAGACAACGAGAGTAGCAGCGACCATCTGACTGCCTACAGGAATCAGCCAATCATAGATGAGAACACAATGTATATAAATTCGATTGGATCCACAACACCTTCTTCTAGACTCATAAACCATACCCATTGCAAAGAGGTCAGTGGCGAACTCCTGTCGTCTGAAGTATGTTGAGGTCAAAGTTGAGAAGATCTTGACCATAGCTTCATCGTTGAATGGAGTGATGCTCACAACATTGAAATGTCTCAAGAAGCGAGGAGTCACGTCATTCCTGCCGCCTCCAGGTGGGCCCATGGCAGATAGGAACTGGATGTCCTGGAGGACTAGTTTACTCGTGTCCTTCACGTCGTACCTGGATGGTAGTGAACGAATCAAAAGATAAAACCAACGCAGACAGACAAGTGTTTCTTTCTCACTCAGAAGAAGTTGACGAACCAGTTGCCCTGGTCGAGGTACTGTCGCAGCAGTTCGATTGGCGGCTGGGCTCCGTATATCTCCTTTGCTGGCATGTTCAAGTCATCAACAAAAATGATGCACTTCTTTCCCATTGGAGGGCCGAAGACACCTTTACGTCGGCGGTCTAGTTTAGACATGATGATGAACTGCGTCTGGTTGGCGCTCGTCTGGGCGGACATGTTGACAAACGATGGCAGGTAATCGTCCTTACTCAGACCATTGAGCATCATATCTTGTACGTACGCACTTTTACCTGGGAAGGAGGAGAGGTAACAGAATAATTCACTAATCCTGATCACATGGTAGACTTATATATCCGAATATCAGCTCAATTTACCCGTTCCAGTGGGGCCGACAAACAGAATGGGTACTCTGAAGTCGATGCAGTACTTCATCAGGTACGTGTAGCGAACTGTGTCAACTGTCGGTACGAGTATCTCCCTGATCGGAGTTGATGCAGGGATGGCAGCTGACTTGATGAATTCATTCCAGGGTTTCCACTGGCCTCTGCCAGCTTTCATCTATCATTTTAAAGCATTTCAATGACTCACTGGTTGAATCACTGGTGAGGATATCTACGCGTATCACACAGGTAAGATCAGGAAGGAGTTGTCTCTCACTGCTAACTATAGGGGATAGGGAAGGCAGAAGTAATTGGACAGGGAGGAAACAGACAGAATGGGTATCAGGTTGGCTATGGCTAGTAAAACCATCTCAGAGTAGTTCTCATACTTACTGGCATCTGGAATGGATAGTGAAATAATTAAAGTTGAGGGTTGAAGTAGACTGACCAGTTATCGGCTGTTACTGTCAAATGTGTATATGAGAGGAGAGCGCAGTCTACTTACATCATACATGAAGTCATAGATCGTCCCTTCGTTAGGGAATGGTACGTCATTCTTCCCTATAAACTTGGGTATCGGATGCTGATCGAGCTTCCCTAGACTCAGATCCTTGACAAACGCGTCAAACTTGTGGCGGCCATCGTCATCGCAGGTGGCACCGATTGACCATGTGACAGCGAACATGAACTGAGCCTAAACAGATTAATCAGATTATTCAAGGCACTGAGAAACATATAAGATACCATCAACCAGACTTCAAGATGCAGATTGTAACCTACCATGATGAAGACCCTGAGGTGCTTGTTTTCTGATGCTCCCTCTGCTTTCAGGCACTCGTCCAGTAGCATAGACACCCATCTCATCAGAGACCAGACGAGGTTCTGAGGCTTTGACGGACTGTACTCCTGTAATTGAGAGGCAGACGCACTGCTACATCTGAAGGCTTTGGTTGCGACACAGGTGAACTGAAACTGAGGTTCGTGCTGCTCATGTGACTATGGAGCATATCAATGTGTGTACACAAACTAATACTCATTGGCTTTACCGTCCACGAGCCTCGCTGTTTTAAATAAGAATGACGTAGTGTTACTGTCTCTCCCTACGATCAAGGGATGACCAGCAGGTGGCGCTGGGCAGGTGAGACAGTTACCTTGACATTCTTACGGACGAAGTCGAGGCAGGGTTCGACAATCCACTCGAACAGAGCGTCGAGCAGCTCAGTGAGCTCTGGGTTGCCACTGATGGCCTCAGGCTGTGACGCGATCCAGGACTTGGCAAGCGGCTGCCATCCCAGGGTGCTCGGCTCCAGGTAGATCATTCCACAGCGGCTGACAGTAGCCGGCTGTAAATGTTAGAACTCAGTCTAGAGCTCATGGTGCCTACACTCAGCAAGCGTAAACGTGAGGCCAGTCAAGGTGAGAAACTTACAGAGGCCTGTGAAAGGTCCATCGTCTCAAAGATCAAACTCATCACGTTAGACATCTGAATGATCTCTCCACTCATCAGGCAGAGCTTCTTGTTGTCGTCGAGCACTGTGTTCATGTTCTCAATCCAGACAGCGTCGACCGGACCATCAAAGAGCACCCACTTCCTGTCTGGGGTGTCGGTTGATGCGAACTCACGGAACGTGTTAGCAGTTATTCCGTCTGTCCACTATTGATGGAGAATGGATAAATTCTCATGACTCACAGTAAGAGGTACATGATCGGTTGGATTGCAGAGGACTGCAGCGTGGGAGGAGTGAGGAATCTTTACTGGTGGTGAGGCATCAAAGCGGATACAAGATGGAGGAATTTACAGAAGCTTTTCCATGCATGAAATAATATTCATAGATACAAGGCTACAAGGCAGTTGGATGAAGTGCAATGGGGCTTGTATACCTGCCTATCATCAACCAGCTACAGTATGTACATAGGCATAAGAACTGACACAGATCACGCATGATATCGGTGTAAATGAGATCATGACCTCACCTCATGTGAGACGGGATCAAACTGGCCATACAGCTGTCCCATGGTGATGGCTTTGGGGTTGATGATCTTGTACATGACCTTCTCATACTCCTCATCATGGCCCTCACTGTTCAGTATGGTCATAGCCTCAGCCAGCGTCTGTAGAACCTTAGTCTTTCCTCCCATTGGGTCACCAACCAACATGAACCTACAGCGACGCGGTTCCAGCAGATATAGTCTCAATGTCACATGACTGACTAAGGGGGTGGGGGAGGCAGTGCTTACCCGTGTCTCACGATCATCATTTCATATGTCTGGATGATCTTCTCAATGAAGAAATCAACGGTCTGTAGGTTTTGGTCAGCGGCTACCCGGTGCACGGCTGAGAGGAAGAGATCGTAGTCTGCTTTGGGCAGCTGCAGACCCGGGAACAGGTCAGATATGATGCCATTAAACAGCGGTATGTCATGAGACAGGAACTTGGGCAGGTTAACGTCAATGATGGAACGCAAAAGCTACAAAATGAAGACAAATATTTCTACATATATAAAGCAAACACCGATAAATATACTTCATCTTCAAAAAGAGCGCACCAGCAAGTTCTCATCATCATCAGGAAATTTCAGTTTCAGATTTCCAGCAGCAGAGAGCACAGCTTTTACAGCCCGCATGCCGTAGTCATAGTGGAACTGGCTGGAGAGCTGCTCTGAGCAGAGTCGATATGTCGTCACGATCTTCACTGACAAGTTACGGGCGTTGAGGAAGCCGAAGGAGTAGAGAGAAATCTCGGCAATCATGGCGTAATCAGGAACCATCATGGCCACCGTTCTGAAGAGAACCTAGATACAGAGGGTAACGTACATATCTTATTTACATACAGTTACAGAAAAGGCGAGGAGGTGAGGTGAGGAGGCGAGGAGGCGAGGAGGCGAGGAGGTGAGGAGGTGAGGTTGACAGCACCTTACCTTAAGGTTGTCTGGAAGCTCCGACCGGCCAGCGTAGCCAGGGTTCATTGTGATGCAGACGTAGCAGTTGGTGTTGAGACCAAGTTCTGTACCTTCAAACTCGAACACATCAAGCTTGGCCTGTACAGCGCGAATGATGCACAGGATCTGCTGGGCGATGACAGACAACACCTCCAACTCAATTCTGTTGAACTCGTCAAAGCACGCCCAGGCGCCGGCAGACGCCAGTCCTTTGAAGAACTGAGAATCAAGTGCAGTGAGGTAAGTCAACTCAGACGAAGTTAGGTAGAGTTTATGTTGATTGAGGGACTACCTTTCCCATGGCAATGTAGTCCAAACCGTCAGAGCAGTTGAACACGACGCACTGCACAGCCAGAGCTTTGGCCAGATCTTTGGTTGTCTCGGTTTTACCGGTTCCAGCAGGGCCCTCAGGAGCGCCATTGAGGTTGAGATGGAAGGCGCCGACCAATGTACGATAGCACCTGCTCGCGGATCAGTGTGCTGAGTCATAGTAACGATAGCTCATAACTCAAATAGAACCAAACTTAGAGAGGGTACCTGTCTGTGAGTGGGGTGATGACCAGACGGCCCGAGTTACCAAGGTACTCGTATGCGTATTTCACTGTGGCGTTGGTGATGCGAGCATAGCAGTTCTCCTCCTCCCAGTAGTAACGCAGCTGAGACAGCCACTGGAAGTCATTCTCTGACTGGACACCTGGTCACATGCACTCTAGTCATTTCACCTCATCAGTGCCATATCGCTGTGTGAGACAGTCATTATCAACTTACCTTTATTTACCATGTCCTCCACAACATCCCTGGCATGGACGTCTATCACGACAAGGGCGCCGAGAGTCGTTCGATTCTGCTTACTCAACTTGCCTCTCACACGTTTCACAATCGTACCCAGCTGCTCATCCAATTTCTGCTTGTAGTCAGCTAGGCCGTTGCTGCCAGCTCCGATAGCCTCATGCACCTCCAGGGTCCAGTATATCTGTGATACACAAAGCACAACCTGCCCGGGCCAGTCCAGAACCCAGTCTTCTCTCGCCTCCTCAGCATACGCCTGCAGTCAGACAAGGTTGGTGGAGCCAAATGTCTCGCGTTACATAAGTCAGAGGATAGAGAGAGCATGCCTACCAGTCGAGACACCTGGATGACCTCGCGTAGCGACACCAGCATCACTTCTTGGACTTGGAGCAGCCATCTCTCAACGGCTCCACGAGCCTCCGATGTGGATATCGTAGAGCTCAGCTTCACCTGAAATGGGGACAGCCACCATCCATTGTCACAACTATTGTCACAGCTGCTGTCACAACCAGTAAAATTGCCTGGTTTACCTTCTCTCCTTCACTTGAAAACATGGCGTGTATGTCTAGCTTCTTGTCGAATTCAAGTTTGGCGATTCCTTCAAAGCACTTTTTGAGATGGGGCTGAACTCTGAGAGGGTCCTTGGTCTCAGAGAGAATCTCCAGCATTTCATCGTTGGACAGGAAGAAGAACCTGCGGCACCATGTCACAGTGCACAGATCAGAGTCTGGGCAGTGAGATTGAACTGTGATAGAAATACCAACCTTGGGAAGAAGAGACGTTTCTTCTCCAGATAGGCGTTGAGACCTTTGTTGATTTTCTCCAGAAGGCCATTGCTGTCCCTCAGCTTCTCCAGCAGGCCTTGTAAGCTGGTAGCTTGCAGTACCTGTGCATAGAAACACCTAGCTTAGAGAACTTGACTGCTGTGGATTGATCATTGTGTGATACTCATTCAGCATCCAATCATAAATTACTATACATAAATACTGACATAAATTAACTAATAGTAATAATAATAATAATAATAATAACAATAATAATACGTTTTTAATTTACCTTAGGGTCTTTCACCACGTGTTTCATAACGTCCTTCCAGTTTCTGTCGACTGTTTGGAAGAGACGACCCTCTTCTGGCATTTGAGCCATGATATCCTCGGATGAGAAGATGGGCTCGAGGTAGAGCCACTGCGCTTGGACCTTCAGCCATTCATCGATAATGTCCTGGATTCTGAATAGCCTCTCCTCCCATGACTACAACAAATCACAGCATCAGTATCTCATGTCACACGCTCGCACTGCATCTCCCAGACATTGCAATGAGGGAATGGGGCTGTGCATACCTTGATTTCCTTCTCAAACGGTTTTATGAATGGCGATCCTCTCATGGTGAGAGTTTTGACTATCTGGTCATCCAGTATTGTCTGGATGTCATCTACGCTGGCTAGGATTGAGATGCCTGTGTCTCTGTACTGTGTGAGTCCAAACGACATCGGCTCCCAGTCTTCCATCATCTTGTTCATCGCCTTCTCCAGAGAGTGCTCCTTTGTAGCTGCAGCGCTACAAATTGATCACCTGGATCACAGCAGAGAGAAGCAAGGAGGTGGGGAGAGAGGCAGGGAGTGAGGGGGGGAGAGAGGTGGGGTGTGAGGCAAGGAGTGAGGCAAGGAGTGAGGCTAGGAGTGAGGCAAGGAGTGAGTCGGGGGAG
>ERZ1740065.1280-NODE-1280-length-14892-cov-12.010447_pt1 | contig 14892 bp, 9 predicted proteins | sample MGYA00581738_ERZ1740065 | MGnify/ENA primary metagenome ERZ1740065 (study PRJEB43018, sample SAMN04849749) | marine metagenome | isolation source: floating plastic debris | place: Pacific Ocean | collected 2008-09-01 | study: EMG produced TPA metagenomics...
CAAATATCCTGCTCCTCCCTCTCCCTCTCTCTCCCTCCCCCTCCCTCCCCCTCCCTCCCCTCTCCCTACTCTGGAGGGCAGGAAAGCACCTTCATAGAATTAACACTTGCCCCCTATGCTGCTGTCTTAGCCAAAGATAGTCTTCAATAATGCGGTATACCAAATCATTTCTTACTGTAACCGAATGATAGATTGGTTTCTGAAGTTAACAGACAATTGACCAAGAGTGCTAGCTTATCCAATCAAATTGCGACTCAATCTAAGCGACACAGCTTTGTCCAATCATATCGCTACTCATTCGAGGTCAAATTGTTTGATCGTGTTTATGAGCGACCTATTCGCTCGTGGCTACTCCCGCTAGTGCTCCATTTCCAAAACTCGCCTCGAAGATGGCTTTTAATGGATAAGGGAGTTGAAATCCGATTGTCAGCTACAATGGTAAGCTAGTGCCTTAGCAAAAAAGGAACAAAGAAGAATTTGCGCCTCATCTCAGATTTGGACTTTCAGCTTTCCTGCATCTCAGCAAGAAAAGAATAATCTTTGCCCTGGGCTTGAAATTGATAAAACACAATAGTTTGACTCGTTAGGAGGCTGTGGCTAGTGATCAGATGGCAGTCACTGTGGCCCTGGAAAGTTTCCAAATCCAGTATTTTTCCTCACCCTCTGCTATTTAATCCAATATCAGTTGAGAAGCAGTCATTAAAAAGAGAATAGTTCAGACACCACGAAAATACCACAAACATTTCTGACACTAATGGCAACCATCTACAGCCTGCTTGTAATTGGTTGCAAGCTACCAGCTGAGTTCACCAGCCCTAATTAAAGGCCTGCCTCACACTGCCTCACCTTTTAGCCAGCACAGCATGCAGTCTTTGCTGTTGTCTAAATACAAGGAATCCAGGAATGGCAAGAAGTCCTAAGGGCAACTTACGTCTGCTAACAGCGTAACAGACAGTTTAGTGATGATGACTGATATCTGTGTAGCTGCTCAATGAGTGCAGTCAGGGTTTCCTGTTCTATTTACTACTAGCTGACAAAAAGTAGTCGAGGTAGATTTTTTTTTTACTGACGCTTGGACATCAGTCACGTTAGCTCGGATCGGCCCTTGCAGATAGTCACCTCACATCAACATTACGCCCTCAAAACTCCAAACGTTACCTGGCGCATTTAATGTAGTTCATCATTCTCAGTAAGTGTAAACTACTGAAATAATAACCACTATAGGATTTCTATAAGTTCTATAAGTTCGGCCCTTTTTCAATAACAACACAATCACACGTAGCGAAGATGACGGTGCCTCATAAGGCAAAGCATGAACTAAATCATTCTCCCGTAGATATTCATGCATCAGCACGTGCGGGAGTGAGCACGGATAGGTGCGGGGGGGAACGCGAAAATCAGCAGGAAAATGACAAAAATTGACATCTCATGCAGATTCCATCTATTTCATTCGAACAGTTGAGTTCATTGTTAATAAAACTGCAACTGGCATTTACAGCCTATTAACATTAGATGCCTTGATGTGATTTTTGGGACAGGAATCGAGGTGTTGCCCATCTATATGCCGGCAAGACAAAATGGCTCTATTGGCTATCTCACTCATCCATCAATGCCAAAGACTGTAGAATGGCAATGTGCACTTCGCTGGAAGAGTAGAGCGTCCAGAACCTCAGGAGAATATAAATTAGATGGAAGACTTTTTGCCGTCATCTATATTTCAAAATTGAGTTGGCCCATGTTTTAACCAGAACACACTTAGAAAAATGTTTAAAAAAAATTCCGCAGAAGACACACGAAGCTTGCGGAGATAACATGACAAGACGTAGTACTCCAACGTAAGCGTTCATGGTATTAGCATCAGAACTGAACATCAAGTCTGTTTAGTGTAAATTTCTTTTAGATCTAGTAATATAAGCCGTATAGACCACGGTTAAATCTGCCAAATCCATGTCCTCCAAACTTGCCGAATCCTCCAAAACCTCCAAATCGTCCGAATCCCAGTCCGAATCTGTTAAACTTGCCCAAAAGGCCAAATCCTCCGACGCCATGACCGAATCCCACTCCACTACTGAAAAAGCAAATGTTCGTTATTGCATATTGATAAAGGAGTAACAACAGTGTTTTTAACTTGAGTTCAGTGATTAACACTTGTGTCAGCGATGCTTATTCTCCTTGCGGTGACCAATGTTAAGTAGCATACACGCTGTATATATGCACAGTACCGTTAATACAATATGGTACAACTTGAAGTATTGCACAGCGTTTTTCATGGAGTTTAGCTACTGCCATGCTTACCCCAGGAATGTTGCCTGTGCAGCGGCAATGAGAAGGCAAAGAGCGACGATGATGGCGACCTTCATGATGATTATTTTCAAGTTGAGATTAATCTACAAAGATAGGATATGATATGATAGACTCTCAAATGGCAACGGCAAATGGCAACTCACTTATTAACACTTATTCACGGATTAATTATCAAGAACTAAAGTTTCTGGGATAGTGTAGTCAGATATGGTCTCACACGTGGGCACAGATCAATTATAGCAAGTTATGAGAGAGAGAGAGAGAGAGAGAGAGAGAGATGGCTAGCTACCTGTTCTGTCTAGCTGTAGAGCTGAGAATGAGTGTCGCTTTCCAGCTCCTCTATTTTATAGCATCTCTAGCCCACACATGACTTATTTTCATCTATTCTACCTGTCTAAAAAGCCGTATAGAAGTATTTAAGTCCAGCAGCCGCCTGTCAATATCTGACGATTAGTGGTTTCTTCCATGCCTAATCAATCATCTGTCAAATAGCGGAAAGTGTTGCAAACACCTTTCTGCTGTAAACATCTCGTGAGGATGGCAGAACACTGGACCCTTAGACTTAGACGTCCGTTCAAAGTTTCCGAAAGTGACCTCTCACATCCATTTATCTCGTATAATACAGTGTTTTATGGCAGTTGCACACCTGGCCAGGGCTTAAATTGAGGGGAACGAGGGGAATGCCATTCCCTTAAAAGTAATCACGGCCTCACTTAACAGGAACAGGTTCCCATAAAAGCCCACAGACCACTATCCTTACCACAAAGAATTTCAGCATCATGTGTCTTTCTGGCCGCAGCATCATCTGAGCTGGACCTTTATGCCACTCAAAGTTACAGCGTGGTTGTGTTTTGGTCCTTACCGAAGCAGGCTGACACCACTAATAGCTGTACGCACCAACTAGTTGCACTCATTGCTCAGTCTGAAAGTAGCGGTATAATACTAAACATCTCCCAATGCCAAGACGAGATTTCCTTGTGAGGATAGGTGATGGGCCAAAGTGACAACTACTGAGACTTGCTGAGCAGAGCTAAAATACAAATTCAACTGTCCTCATTGCTGAGCCATATGTGAAACTTTGGAGCATCCCAAACTTGGTGAATTGTTGTCTGCGTTGTGCTCCAATCATACCTTCAACTTAAAAATGTGAAAATTTTGGTTGAGGATGCTGCCCCATAGCCCCTGTCTGGGGGCGTTACCCCGCCCCTACCTGGAGCATTGCCTCTGGACCCCAGGTTTTGGAGGCACCACTTTAAAAAACTGAAAAACACCACTGTCCTCTGCGTGGCTCGTTGGTGGAAGCTGTGTCAGCTGGCAGTGTGAATGCCATTTTTGAATCTAGTGAATTGATGTCATTCATTTTAGTGATATCATAATTTAGACTAACTATGCATCTACACATGATGATCAGTTTGCCATCATCAGACCCTGTAGAGTTCCTTTTTAAAAAACTACAATTTAAGCCCTGCACATGGCTGTAAGCAACCAAAGACAACGGGTTTCTATCATTCCTCTGTCAATTTCTGTGCGCATGTGCGGGAGTGTGCACGCACATGTGAGCGCACTCCCGCTCACGTGCACACACTCCCGCGCATGCCGCGTGCATGTATATAGAATGATAAAAGCCGGGCAAAGTTGATGTACCAAGACATGTTGGCATTCTCTTATCCTTTCGCAAATCTTGCAGAAATTTACTCAACAAGCCTAAGGTTTTATTTGTAGTACTTAGCAGAGTTCTTTTTTCTGCCTTTGCAGACCTGGTACTGTGAAAATTGACCTTGCTTGACCTGCAGTTTGATACTTACCACCCCCAGGTCAGCAATGCTCATATATCAGTCGCAACTCGGTGTCTGACCAATATGTCTATTTACAAATAGCATCAATTGCCTGATGGAAAGCGATTTGGTTACTCAACTATTGACGCTTCTTGACACATGAGCTGCTGCTGCTGCCGCTGCTATTAGTTTTGAACCGTTGAGTGAGGGCGAAAATGAGGACCTCTAGTTTGATACTAGAAGTGAAGCTAAAATCAATTCACGGCATCTGACTGGTTCCACTTCCGATCATGACTTGATATTTCGGTTTTTGTTATTCTCCTGTAGATATTCATGCATGTAGCACATGCGGGTACGGGAATGTGCAATAAAATCGACAGGAGAATGACAAAAACCGATATTTCTATGGTTTTCCTTTAGTTGGTGGCTGTGTTGTTTATCATGGGAATAGACCGTTCATTCACCGGGTCTTCTTTGGTACTGTTAATCGATCAAATTTTAAAAAGATGTTATTCTGTGACCCAGTCACGACATGCCCCAAGTTTTTTGCTTTGAATCTGACTTGACCGAGGTCAGGTCAAGTCAGGTTCGTTTATGATGTAGCATATATGCCCTCCTTCACCCCCATTAGTAATTTATCTTATGATTTACATAAGCTGTGAGCCTTGATAGGTTGTCTCAACATCTCATACCCATGCCTCAGAGGGTCAGCTTCACACCTGACAGAGCTGTCTGCTATAATGGCTATCTAGAATTCCTATTAGAAACCACCAGTTGATAGATTCCACATATGAATTGATACATAAATCAGACAGTCCAAGATAAAATATATCATTCGGCACCTGTCTGTAATAAATTATAATACATGGCTTCTTTATAAAAACAGGAAATAATTCCTCGACTTTCAGCTTGGGGTTGCTATGGATCAGTTTTAGTGTCATAGTTTTGTCTGTCACGCGTCAGATGTCTCCAGTTGCCATGATTGCAGGAAAGGTTGGTCGAGCGTCTGATCTCAATGGTAAAGTCGTGTTGATTGTGTTTGATGTTGTGTTTCTTTGATGACACCCTTGAACCTGGAGTGAGGTTACGTCCGGCACAGCAAGTGCCCTCCCGGATATCTCAGTACTGACAGTGTAATGCTGCTGCAAACTTATGCGTATTTCCCAACTCTTCACTAATAACAGGTTGGAAGATCGATGAAAAGCCTCCAACATTTTCAGGTAGCCTCTTGGGTTTTTTTGTCATTCTCCTGTCGATTTCCGTGCTTACTCCCACGCCTATCCCCGCTTACTGCTGCTTACTCTCGCGCCTATCCCCGCTTACTCTCGCTTACTCCCGCTTACTCCCGCACACTCCCGCTCATGCTGATGCACAAATATCGACAGGAGAATGACAAAAACCGCCTCTTGTATTTTTGCTGCCAAAATTTGGAGATAACGTCTTTATCATTGGTTTCTTAATAATCTTCTGTGGCTTAATGGTTATATCTTGCTGAGCTGAACATTAATATGGCAAAATCTTAGGTTTACCGATTAGAGGCTCTGAGCTATGGCTTTTCAAAGTTGATAACACCTGAGTCTCCTGTCGGTCATGCAACCTGTCAAATATGGTTTGAAGACCCAAAGAAACTTCTAGAAGTATTTCATCACAAGTAAATTAGCACATCGTGGCAAACATTCAAGACTGCTGTCACCTACTAGATCATTTACTTTTGAGCCATTGCAGAGGTCAAGGTTGTTTCTGTCATCAGTGAACTACTAAGCTCATGAGTCCTATGGAGGTACCTACCTTCACTTTTAAACTATGTTACTAGATGCAAGTACATGTTCATTATTGTCATTCACTTAAAGTGACACTGTTTATGTCATTCTCTTGAATAGTGATCTTGCTGCTGCGGATGAGTTGACTGTGTTTTGACACCTGTGACAACGAGAAGAACAGGGTTTTTGTGACAGCAACTTGAACGCTTTCCTCATTTCTGCATAAACACAATGTGTGCAATACTTAATCCGATGACACAAGCTCAATGGATTATATCACGTTCGCTATCTATAGGACAATAACAGAGGACTGGAATAACACTGGCTTGAGGATCCGTCAGCTCTTACAGTAGCTCACCACATACCTCTAAGCCAGTCTGATCCCATCTCAGACTGGCAAACTGTTGCTATGCTTACTCGGTTTGTTGCCATGACTACAGCGGAGTGCCAATGGTAGTCCCCAGACCACTGGTCACAAGGTTTTGATTCATTCTTTGTTATCGAGTCCAACCTAGCAGTTTGTTCATGTCCTTTTAATATATCAAGGTATAGCAGACGATCGCGTGTGTCGGCAAGATTTTTCTTCATGTGTGCAGTTTCTGTATTCAAGTATAAGTAAAATCGGTCTTTCAGAAACATGGCATTAGGTCGACGGGATCTGCCGCCTCCTCCGTCACCAAGAGCATAATTGACAAACCCATGTGATCATATGCACAGCAAATATTTAGCAGACCCTGCGGCGTGTGGTGTGCGCTCTCAACCTCCTCCTGGGGGCTATTCACATGAAGAGTCACGCGCAGTGCGTAGTCTGCTCTCATGATTTATCGTCTGGAACTTTGACCATAGATTCGACATGTGTAGCTGTTTCATTGGTTAAAATTGGCATACTTGACACACCTCTAGCTCCTGGTCAAAGAGTGGGAAGATGTCTGGTTTGAATCACTCTTCACTGTGGCTCAAAAAATTAGAGTTTTCTCATGGCAATCGCGAATGAAACGTGGTTAGATTCCTGGTACGAGTATTGACTACAGACACTAGCCATGGGATATCTGGGCCGTGAATGGACATTTCTATAGAACTCTGATAAATGGATGTTACCAGAGGTCAAAAGCCTAGGCAGTGGTGGGGTCATAGAATACGTGGTTGTGGCGTGAACAGCTGGCTTTATGGAAATTTCCTGATGAATTAAAAATACTGCCACAAGCTGGGTTTAGCATAACAAGGAAATTTCATTACCCCAAAACCTATAACTGATCATTCAAAAACTCTCCATACTAGTGTACTGGGTGATATAAGACCACCACACTAAAGCTGCCGCCACCTCCGCAGTGGTTTTCTCCGTCAATGCAGAGTTCTAGCTGGCAATCACTCTATCAATCACATCTTCACCAAAACATTGCTAGCTGATTGAATGCGTGCCACAGGAGGCTTTTTGATGTGCTACTCATCAAGGGGACAAGGTCATTCCAGCTCTACGCTACGTAAATTTATTACTACGCGCTTGCATTCCTTAAGAAACCGCAATCTACGTCTGTCGATGAAAATAAACTTAATTTATTGGTTGTAACCTCAATCACCGATTCCACCAAGTTGAGTAATCCATCAATAACTCTTCTTAACTCAATCCTATCTCCATTCTAATATCCTTTGGAGTAACAAGCAGTATTGTGCAAGATAACGCAATGGCTATTTTCAACACCAATCTATTCTTTTGCGCGCCCGACCATGTTTTTTCCACTCTGCTTCGGCATCTGTCTAACATCGCGTTTGCTTGCAAACAACTATAGTACCGCAGGAATATATTTGGAGCATCTCAAAATACACCGAGTGGGTGGAGTCGAATTCCCAAGTGAGTGTTTGTGGTGTAACACACTGAATGAGTGGCATCGAGTCCAGCTAATCGTAGATGTCTGGCTTCTACGGAAAACAGATACAATGATACGGAGAGGCAGACAAGAGATAAAATTTTCAATGCCTACATCATCTTGTATATCTATTCAACTTCCTGTCACCTGCCAAATCAAAATACATTGAAACCTAAAGACTGCTAAGGTTTATTAAAGTCTCTGGCAGGTTGAGGGCGTAATGCTAGACTAAAGTTGCCTTGATAACGTGCGGATTCGAACACATGAGCTTCATCACCTTTGTCCTCCTGTAACACAGTTGACTCTTCTATACCTAGACAAGACATACCTATTCAATCCATCGATGGCAAGTCTCCCATAGTTACCAAGAGCCTGGGGTATTTTTGCAGCTCGATTTTGGAATTAGAATTACTGCTATAGGTTTTGAAATTGCCTCCCTTGGCTTATTGCGTAAGTATTTGCTGAACTGAGCCCAATTATGGCGCCATCTTGGCTGCACGGGGTAGGAGTTCTGAGCTACGGCTTCTCAAAGTTCAGAAAGCCTGAACCTCCAGTATTCCTGGTCCTACGACCTTTCACCTATCCTACTGACAGCAAAAAATGTGATTCAATCCCTTGTCTTCAAACTTGTCTATCCCGGTACAAATACATGTCCTATTCAATGCCACCAGCTCTAATGCTTACTCATCGCTTCCTCCATGGGTTGCTGGGTTCTCGACAACAAAAATAATAACATTGGCCATTCTTGAGATTTAGTGGTGGCTTACTGTGCCAATAGAAGCTTTACGTCTGCCTCCGAGACACCACAAGATTATTTGCAACCCTGAGTAATCAATCATACAGTCAACTTGTCTCAAGTTGCCACAGACTTGTCTAACCCAGCCACTAGATCCTACACTTTAGAAGTGTTTTAAGCTCACTACCCCCACCCCCCATTCCTCATCATATTTTTTTAGATTTCTGTCTACAGTAAGTGTCGTTCAGTGCAAACAGGCAGTCCAAGGTAAGAATTTCCACTAGATAGTCCTATGGAATGCATGATATTCACCATTTTGATGCATTGCAGTATCAAAATATCACTGGAAAGTTGCAGCTATGATTTCATATGCATAATGAGACGTCTGGTTATTCCTCTTTTCACTGAATCATCTACCGATATGACGTGTCTTGGATTCATAGCTCTTCAGTCAGCATCTATGCCAGGGTCCTTCTCCTCTGTAGGTTGTTATATTGTTGTATACCTCATGCGTCCTGCTCCTCACTCCTCACAGCGATTATCATGAACCCAAAGGAGATATTAATAGCCTGATGTAACTGTAAGCTGCCATATTATCCAATAAGCCCTACGATGCTTTCCTTGCACAGTTTTTGCTATTTTTGTCTACTAGCTATTTTTAATAACGCAACAAAACATACTTTGCACTGGGATCGAGGGGGGGCTTGCACCACGCTGACATTATGCAAAAAGCTGGAAGAATATATCTGTGTGTATATCCTTGTCACAACAAAACCAATAAGATGAGATCAATTCCCGCAGTTGTGTCTTCCATTCAAAGTCATGTTATGTTAGAAGTATTCAGTAACTACCTCTAATAGTAATATTACAGTCTCATGCCCCATAACTCTGCAGTCTGGCTTAATCTGCTGCAGGTTTCTCCTCCTCCTCCTTCAGGCTCAGGTACTTACAGGTTTCCTGAGCGGTAAGATTTTCTCAGTGGAGGCCTACCCCTCTCAGAAGTGCCTCAATGACACCAGCACTGTGGGCACATCGCATTAAAGCTTCACTACGGTAACGAGATCTTCCTAGATTCTGGAAGCACCCCAAAGTCAGCCCGTTTTTCCATTGGAGGTTGGCAACACTTGCAATTATGTCTTGCATCATTTTTGGCATAGCATTAAGTTGCTCTATTGCACCATCGTGAAGTTGGAGCATAAAATATCCGGAGATGTCTTTCTTGTTCTCACATGCTATTTAAAGCTCTCCTCTTCAACTTTCTAGCTGTACTCTGACCATATGCACTTAGTTCCGCTCGCTATCTGCCTGGGAGCTCATAAGGTGCAGTAAGTATCTCAGCAGGCATCTTGAACTTACAGCAGCTTTTCTACATACCCTACTGTCTCATCATCAACAACTTGGAACTTGGACAACGTTTGAAGTCAAATCTCATAGTGTTTGCAATCATCTATGCAACAACGACAAGTGCCTGCAGTCAACGCCTGGCGAGCTCTGAGGTCAGGTTACTGCTGAGAACCTTGAAGTGAGAAGAAAGCTATGAGTGGAGTACGCATTACACTTCAAAATCAATCAGTTTGCTGCATAGCTGATTAGGGTGGTCCGGTCCTCACGAATCCGCTTAACATATTTCTTTACCTGGTTAGATTTGATTAGGACGTCAAAAGTAAATGATCACCACTTTAGCTGTCAACATGATAATGAATGATTGCTATTGGCTGTCACGTCTACACAAATTTATATGCTCTTCAGACTTTTTGCTGAGTCAGCCAAAGAAATGCATTTTCTGTCCACGACTCACACATCAAAAGCATTGGCTAAAATGCTGAAAGGTACCTGAAACATACTGGATACTATGTCCCCTGGCCGATGCAAGATGTGGTTAACTTCATAGGTGTGATGGTTTGAAACTGTAACATCCGTACTACAGAAAAGCAAACCTAGAGTCTATGTTGGCACAATTATGTGTCATGCTGTGACAAAGAGTGAGAGAGGTTCAGACGCCAACATTTCCTAACCCATAGGATCCAGTTAGGAGACAAGCCATGGCAGTAATGAGGTTTATAAAATCAAACTGACACATATAGTGATATATAAAGGCATTGTTGGATGTGCACACATTTGATGGACGCTTGGATCACTTAGCGCGAAAGTTAGCTATCACAGTAGTACATAGTGAATGAGCAGTGAATGCTTTGTTTGCCGTTCTTACTGAGCTATTTGATTCACAGCTCAGAATGCTCATGTATGACGCTAGTAGAAAAATGCACTTCATATTCCTATGTCAATGACACAATCGCGTCTTGGTAACCGCATTCGGTAAGCATTGACAGGACATGCATATGTGAGTAGACACGTCTGTAACTCCAAAAATGACATTTATATATGGAAAATTGTATAGATACGAGCCTTTGTAGACAAAGCATATTCTTCTTTCTGCTGGTCTTCATTCCTTTACCTACCACCTCTACCTCTCCATCTCTCCATCTACCTCTTCAAATCTACCTCTACCTCTACCTCCATATCTATCTCTACCTCTAACTGTTCATCACCTCTTCATCACTTCTTCATTTTACCTTTACCTCCACCTTTTCCGCCACATCTTTCTACACTACTTTATGCACATGGATATTAGCCTTCTCCATATCAATTCTCCCTTCTGCCAATTTTCCTATGGTTTCTCCATCACATTAGCTTTTCCTCACCATTTCTTGGTAACAGACCAGTCTTTATGTCACAATATCTCAGGATTACTGAGCGAAAAGTCAAAAAACCCCTTCAGCTGCAAGGAATTGAGCAGAGCGTTCTCTGTGGTCACACCCGGGTATCAAAGACACGCTATAGCTCGAAATAGCTTCCCTTGAGGATTAGCTGATTAAGGGTGGCTGGTAGTGCCACTCTATTCTGGTTACCCTGATCTGGGAGTGGCAAAGGTCTGAACATTCTAGAACGGATTAAAGTTACATCAATCAGTCAAAGTAATAAATTGTTGCCATTTTCGAATACGGCGTCATGTCATCCAGCCAGCTGGTGCTGTCTTCTGCAATTTATGAGTCATTTTTTGCAACAAGCTATCCAGCAGAAATGGCTTGAGTGTCATATCTACTCAGATGTAAATATTGAACAATCCCCTCACCTCTTTGGTTTACCTGCTGACACCAACTATTCCACCAAACTTATACCAGGATGAGTTTGCAAGCTAACCTTGTAACAGGTTCTATGCTGCCCTCACAGCTCATTGATCATCACCATTCCATGAACGCGGCTACACTAAGAGTCGATTACCAGCCGCTTCTGTAGTTAGATGGGAAGGCGTAGGTTCTCCTTGAATCTAATGTTTTGAGAGATACCATCCAGCTACGATAGCAGAATGGCCAAACATCGATGGGTGACTCCGAACTCCATCGGGAGTGGTGAACTCCCACAGAAGCTTCATGGTGTCACACTCAAGATGGGAAATGTCAGGCAGGTGACTGGGTGCAATAGGTTCAGTGCAAGTGGATATGTTTCAGCCAATTTGGAGGTCTAAGTGCAACCACATTCACGGTTGACATGGGACAACCACTGCTGGCTGTGATGATGTGCGGAGCATACCTCATCGAGGCTTCCTGCTCACAAAGCTTTGTAGAACCAGTGACAGTCACCCACAGGACATGGATGGATGTCTTTCAAAGGTGTAAGCTTCAGCTCCAGTTGGACTCAACTAGATAAATTGGCAATCTTCGGGTCTAGGAGCTATCATATACCTTCGTCAGTACCGTAACCAATTATTTTGTACATGCGACAACGGATTGTTGGCTGTATCACAGTTTTGGCCTACTGTTGTCCATTGCTGGTGTGAAAATTCGGTTGCTTCTGAAACAGAAGAGAATCTTTGACAGCCTAGTTCTGCTTATGAAAGCTCGATCTACCCAAGTTCTTACCGAGGTGTACCAGCAGATTAAGCCTAGAGAGCCCTGTGATTTATGAGCTAATCAATTAGTTTTATTGACAGTGCAGGCTCCTTTCTTCTCTAGCTTGTAGACTAGACTAGATACCTTCTTCAGCTTCACCGCAGATTGCCATAGTTACGCTGAGCGGTTTTCCTCATACCTAAGAGACCAATGTGTTCATTGAATGTGTGAGAGCAAGCCTATGTAGTGTGTGCATGTGTGACAGTTAAGGAGATGAGTCAGATCAGTTTGTGCGCTCACTGTCTTACAGCCACACCGATCAGTTCCTGATTGGGGCTGCAAACCTCAACCCATTACTCCATTGAACAGTGAATAACCACTCTCAGCACAATCAAACATGTAGCCATAGCTCAGAATTAAGCCAGGCCGCACACCTACATGATTATAACCGAATTCCACTCCTAGACGATAGAAAGCGATGGAATAATCAGGTGTGCTTATGTTCGCTTGAAACTGCATCGTGTCTATCACTCATACAGCTCGCCTTACAGGTGTGTGGCTGCCCGGCTTTAGCAGAATAGAATTTACAGTTTCTTTCTTTCTCCCGACAACATCTTTCTTCAGGACTGCCATTGGCTTTTGTCATTCTCTCGTAGGTATTCGTGCGGGGGTGAGAGGGAGTGAGTGGGAGTGAGCTTGAGTGAGTGCAGATAGGCAAGGAAGTGAGCGCCAAAATTGACAGGAGAATGATAAACACCCTACCATTTCTTCAGATGAAAGTCTTCTTGCTTTACTTTTAAATGAATAGACAAAGAATATAATAAACAAATATCATATTTGCAAAGAATGGATATGTGAGTTTGGGACACCAATTATATAAACATATCTCCATTCACATACAGCAGAATTAAATTCATATAAGACTCTGAAAATGCTGGTATTTGATGTAGACTGCTAAGCGCGAACCTGAAATAGACTTCATTAAGTCAAGAGCACATAACTCCTTATTGGTTGGCAACAGCTGAATGATTGTGAATGGCTCTGACATGAACTTCTTAAGGCGGTGACTGAGCGTGGCCAGAGCGAAGAACCGCCACGGATTTGCAGCTCGGAACAAGTCATCTCGCTTCCATTATTAGGGACCCTAATCATACACATACTTATGATTCAGATCTCAGTCTAGATCAAAGATGTTTTGTCCTATTATATGATTGAATATCAAAACGGGATCTAAAGCATGCATTGCTCTTAGTACAATACATTATCCAGCATGCAATCCCTACCCAGCATGCATCTCTTCAGTGAAAAGAGCAGATAGGTTTTGTCTTGTGTATTTAGATAATGTAGTGCGGTACTAGTAAATCTGCTAATGGAACTATCGAATGCTGTTAGTCAGTTTATCTTAGATGACTTGAAGTGGCGTTCAGGTTTCAAGACAAGAATCAAGAAGTTTAACACAGCCGTTCTCTCATCCATCAGTACCAGAGAATACAGCATCACCGTGGGAATTCACTGGAAGTGCCAGTAGAGTGACCAGCACTTCAGAAGAATAATGAGTAGACAAAAGTCGCTTTGCCGTTGATTATATTTCAAAATTGAGTTCGCCCATGTTTTAACCAGAACACACTTAGAAAAATGTTAACAAAAAAGTCTGCAAAAGACACATGAAGCTCACGGAGATAACATGACAAGATGTAATACTCAGACATAAGCGTTCACGGTATTAGCGTCGGAACTGAAAATCATGTTTGTTTAAGTAAGTTTCTTTTGGATTTAGTATATGCCATATAGACCTCGGTTAAATCTGCCAAATCCGAAACCTCCGAATTTGCCGCCGAGTCCTCCAAACTTGCCGAATCCTCCGAATCCTCCGAATCCTCCGAATCCCAGTCCGAACCTGTTAAACTTGCTGAAGGGTCCAAAAAGGCCAAATCCTCCAACACCATGACCGAGTCCCAATCCACCACTGAAAAATCAAGTGCTAATTATTGACAGATAAAGAAATACGGCATCAGTAAGTACAGCAAGTGGTGTGTGTGACAGGTACATGTGATAAGTTTGCCTATTCCCCTGAACACACATCCCAATATAACCGGCATACAGTATAGACATCCACCGTACTGTGATACTTAAATCTATAACAAAATCTTAGAAACAGAGCGAAATTCCCATAGTTTTAATTATATTTGTGGTGCCTGGATACTTACCCCACGAAGGCTGCCTGTGCAGCGGCGATGAGGAGGCAAAGAGCGATGACAATGGCGACCTTCATGATAATGATTTTCAAGTTGGTATTAATCTACAAAGACAGGATATGACACAATAGACTCTGAGATATGAACTAAATTATGATATAGAAACATTGTCTACAACTAAAGCTTCTGATATAGCGCAGACAGATATAGTCTCACAAGTGGGCACAGATCAATTCTATCAATACATGAGAGAGAGGAGGTGAGAGACAGGGAGGAAGGGGTGAGATAAGAGAGTGAGAGAGGGAGAGAGAGCGGATGAGAGAGAGAGAGAGAGAGAGAGAGAGAGAGAGAGAGAGAGAGAGAGAGA
>ERZ1740065.1281-NODE-1281-length-14890-cov-13.200337_pt1 | contig 14890 bp, 17 predicted proteins | sample MGYA00581738_ERZ1740065 | MGnify/ENA primary metagenome ERZ1740065 (study PRJEB43018, sample SAMN04849749) | marine metagenome | isolation source: floating plastic debris | place: Pacific Ocean | collected 2008-09-01 | study: EMG produced TPA metagenomics...
GTTGTTTTTTGTAGTTGTGTTCTGTTTCAGTTGTTGTGGGTGGTGCCTGTAGTTTTGTGCTTTGCTAGTAGTTGTGTGCGTTGCCTGTAGATGTGGGCGTGTCCAGTAGATGTGGGCGCCTCCAGTAGATGTGGGCATGTCTAGTAGATGTGGGTGTGTCCGGTAGATGTGGACGTGTCTGGCAGGTGCCTCAGTAATTCTGAATGCTGACTACCTCATGACACTGATTGTGTTTCACTGTTTGTATCATTGATGAGACACCGCAATTCAATGTGACTATTAGCTGTGTTTGACTGATTTCCAGGGCAAGTTAGTGAAAGGTATGGGCGGAGCCATGGACCTGGTTTCCAGTCAGCGCACCAAAGTCGTCGTTACAATGGAGCACACAGCCAAGGTATGTTGTCACACCACCAATGAGCATTGAGTAGAACGAGTGACATCATGTACTGTATACATAGAAATTTTAGGGACCTCACAATAATAGCTGTAACAGAGATCCGAAGAAAACGCTATTGAAGAACACTATATTTTTGATAACTCTTTATGTTATATACAAGCTTACAAGACATCGCTAAAAATATGATAAAGTGACATCATGGAGTAGAGCGAGTGACACCTATGCTTTGTTGTAGAAAGGAGACCACAAGATATTGCCTCAGTGCACCCTACCGCTGACCGGTAAAGGAGTGGTTGACATGATCATCACCGAGCTTGTGAGTTGGTTACTACACTGTCGTAGAATAGTGTTGTGTTTGTCGTAATACTGTAAGATTGGAAATATCAGCGTGGGAAAATGTATAGTGAATCCTATGATTTGCAGGGTGTCGCTGATGATAAAACCAAGTTTTCTCTCTTGGAGATGTCATATCATGAGAAATTTTGGGAGTTGTCATCTCATTATTAATAGAACCCTCCCCCTCGGATGATTGTATGCATTTTAGTGACTTTGCAGATACTGATTTTTTTCGGCTGGGAGGTTAGTTAAAATCGCAAGGTTGCCTCATGTGCGCACTGAGAAATTACAGTGCCTCAGGGGCGAGGCTGCCATATGTAGTGCCAGGCTGCTCTCAGTTTCAAGGCACGTCGGAGCACACCTGTGGCGTGAGGGTCCAGTAGGAGGGCTGCCGTGGGATTCGAACCCACAACCTCTCAACACTTGCTTGTCTCGAGGTACAGGCTCTACCGCTGAGCTATCTCCTACTCCATTTTTAAATAGACTCCATCCACCAACGCTAACATTTATTCTCGCTATCAGTCTCATTTTGGGAAAAGGTTAAATATTTCTACTGCTAATGTTTCCACTTTTACAGTAGTTGTGTCAGTACTGGTGGACCAGAGCTGGAATCTTATTTTGACTCAGTGATAAGATCTGGTCTCTCCGTCCAGATCGTTGTTATAATCAGTCTTGCTGCTGACTGAGCGGCCAATGTGATACAATTCCATCGTACTTGAGAAGACAACTCTCATGAGATCATTATCTGACAGTATAGTGGTCACTCCCAATACTGAATAAACAATATCAATATGATACCAGCAGTTATATAGCAGTACCTAACCCACACTAGTACACGGTGCCGTAGAGTAAATGTGATTGTCAAAATCGGACCTCGATTCTATCCTGTGTAGTATCGGTGTGTGGATTTAGTACTCCCAGCGATTCAACATAAGAACCTTATGTTAGTTAGTAAACTGGCAATCGACCTGGGATCTCTCATATGTGAGGTCGCCTTGCCAACCTCCCAGCCTCGGCTGCTCCCTTACAATAAACAACATACAATGGAAGAAATGTGGAGTGAGGTCCTCTATGCTCACGGTGCAGTCTATAAGATGCATTCCTATGACTAGTGTGACAATCTATGGCAATCATCAAACATTGGTCACATGGAAATCCAGTGAAAATGTATCCCTGAAGCTGTTGTCAATGATCTTTGATAGCTTATCTACTGAAACGCTACCAAAAGCGCGTTCACTTGGCTATAAATACTGGTGAAAAAAATGAAAGTGGAAAAAACCTCCAACTGGAATGTGAACAAGATACTTAGCTACAATTACAAAGCAGAAAAGCTGTCTCAGAGGCCATGCAAGGGCATCAGCAAGTTCAGTGAGCTTTTTATTGTCATGGTCAAGACTTGCAGATGCCCTTGTATGGCCTCTGAGACAGCTTTTTCTGCTTTGCACTTGTAGCTCTGTAAATAGCCTATTCCTGTTCACATTCCAGCTCAAGGCTTTCCATTTTATCTTTGCTTTTCAGCTATGAGCAGTGCAATCATGGCTCCGGGCAGTTGTGCGAGACCATTCACTGTATGAACTGGGTCATTTTTGCATTCATTTCAATCACAGCTTTCTGTTCATTCTATGCAGGGTGTGTTTGAAATAGACAAAGAGAAAGGGATGACTCTTGTTGAGATCGCTGACGATGTCGAGGTATCGGACGTTGTCATGAGCACAGGCTGTGATTTTGAGGTGAGTTTATAGAATTAGTGATTGAGCTGACACCAGTGATGTATTTCAACATCCACTCTTGTCTTTCAGGTTTCACCAGATCTGAAACCTATGGGCAGTGTGGACGACCTCAACTAGAATCTCTATGATGTCATATCCTGTATTGTTTGGCAGCTGATATGTTTTATATTTACTTCGAGTGTACTTAACTAGCGAGGAGTTGAGACTGGTTATGTTATTGGAAGCCAATTTATTTGCAAACACACAGCTTTATGTATAAAATGAACCGGATGAGATTTATAAATTTTCATGCTATGATAAAAGTATGAGATGAAAAACGGTCTTGTACTACCGTCAAAACCAAAAACACAACTCAACACCTGCAGACCATTGGTCAGAGGTCTCTGATTGGCTATTCCCACGATATAAAAGGTAAAGATCTGAATAAATAACTGTGGAGTCGTAGTGCTGCTCACGCAGGCTTTATCTGCAGACGGATCTTCTGCTGATTATCGAGACATTCTCTCAACTTATCTTCTGTCATCGTTAGGCGTTGCTCCAGTATCGATACCGTCTACAATCGTACACTCTAAATATCAATTCAATCGTGTGACATAATGACATCAGACATAACGATACTGTAGACTGGAAGTTTTTTGCACTGGAAAATATTTGTGATAATGCCAGAAAACTGGATTAGAAAAATTTTTGGGATTGAAAATTTTTGCAAAAATTTATGACCACTATAATCACTATATAGCCACTGAAATTTTTGGGATCATATTTTTCGTGATTGTAAACATTCGCCAAAAAAATTCCCTCGCACAGAAATTCCAGTTTACAGTATCAGATATAACGATGCCAGACGTAACAAGCTCAGACCTGTGTTATAATATCGAGCTGGCCAACGATATGCTCTAGTGTGGAAGAGAGCTCGAACGGAACATTCTGTGCCTCGATAGGCTGTGACATCGGCACAGCGAGGTCAGGAGTACCAGACTCTCCTCTGCGACTTCGATCGGCGGATGTCAGGTCAAGGTCATTCAGTGAAGCTTGATGCTCGACGCCATTGGTCATTCCAGATTTTGCGGGTATGCCATTGGCCAGTTTTGAACCGTTGCACGGCTGAAAAGGAAACAAATAGAGGAGAGTCAAACAGACGTATTTATCATGATCACACACGACGTGATTGAGTACCTTTGGTCTAGAAAACAGAGAGGGCCCAACTTCAATGATGCCTGAGACATCATCGTGCATGTCACGTACCTGAGCATTGGCGTTTAGCTATCAAAAACAACGAACAAACCCTCATTAGTTTCTATCGGTTGTCATGGCAACATCATAACTATCGTACTAGATGCCGGCAAGCACTAGACGGTAGTTACTGAAGTCGGCCTACGCACCTTGACAGGACTGTTTCTAGCCTGGGGACAGGTGGCAACACGCGGGTTCTTGGGTTCGCTGCTCAGCTTGTGAGCCTTCAGGACGGATGTGTAGTCGGTCTTATCAAAGTTAGTCTTCCACACCAGACACTAAAAATCGGGAATAATAAAACGAAACATCAGAAACAGGCGATAATAACAGATCGGGCAGCAGATGTCTAATTGCATCGTCTGTCACCTGCTCATCAGCTCCTCCAGACGCAAAATACTCGCCATTTCGAGAGAAATTCACCGACGTCACCGAGCCCTGGATAGGAGAGGTAAATGACATTGATAAATCGACCGATCAAAGCCGTGACGTCTGCTGAGGGGCGTGTCACTGACCTGGTGACCGTGCAGGGTATAGAATAGGCGGCCCTCGAGCAAGTCAAACACCTTGATAGTGTTGTCGTCAGAGCCGGATATGAGAAAGTTGCCGGAGTTGTGGAATGATATGTCATTGACTGATGCACTGTGAGCTGAAAGATGACAAAAAAATGAAGATAAACAAAGTCATCAAACAGAGTCAAGTGCTGCCACGTCCACTCCCCACACGCCCCTCAGCTTTATTTACTGTGGATTGTAACAAGATTGGCATCGACTGACTGAGTCAGACGGGAAGGAGACTTTTACTCTCCGTCTGCTTTTGATAGTTTTATGTTTGATTAGAGTAAATGAGAAGGAAACTCTCACTGCATCATGAGAAATGGGGGAACGCTGGCATCTTTAAAGGGATAGGTACCAACACACATCTGACTGGGAGTTGTCTTCTCATGGACAGCATATACTAGCGATAACTAGATATAAGCAGACTAACCGGTGTAGTGCTGTAGCAGCTTGTTCACTCTGATATCCCAGACTTTGACAGTGTTGTCAGTGCTGCCGGCAGCCAGGCAGGTACCACTGGGATGCCAGGCAACTTTAGTGGCATGGCTGAATCATACAAAGATACAACAACTGCAACCGTATGCAATGATCATGACGATAGCAGCCGACTCCACAACCTACATCATACCTAATAGGAGAAGGTATTTATTGTTTATTGTTGTTTATTACTGACTCATCACTGAGTAATATTTTGTTTTGCTGAGCACTAAAATTAGTTTTGTTTGTGAATGGTGATAAAAAATGAATAAAAATGGGAAGACAACTCTTAATTTTCATCCAACTCATACACGATCTGATTGGTTAGTTGGCTAACGAAGGCACTGACCCAGATGATTCGAAGAACGTATGGACGCATTCCTTGCTGTTCATGTCCCAGACTTTGATGGACTTGTCGTCTGACCCTGACACGATGAGACGCGAGTCGGGAGAGAACCTCGCGCACCTCACCCAGTTCATGTGCTCATTCAGAGAGAACTGAAACTTCTGTCTGTGGGTGGACCAGACCTATGAACATCAGCGAGATAATCACTAAACCAGCACCCATTTCTGTCATGCGATGCAGTCAAGTCGATGTACTGTATAGCGGAGCCATAGGAGGGAAATCAGGTCAGCAATTTTTGATGTGATTATTTAGTAGTGACCGCAAGCTATAAAGAGGGCGCGACTCCATACAATAGTGACATCCAAATTATGTTTCCATTGTGACTATTCTTTGCATGGCTGTACCATAGACATGAGACCCGGATCCAACGACATATCTGTAACCGAGTGTCGTGGCAGGAATATACTGCACTCACTCTATGGCTCTACTATAGGTACAGACTTTAAAGGTCCTGGATGGAAAGAGATGCACGCAGATCTAACCACATGGAGCGAATATACTGCAGTATTTACCTTGATGGTTTTATCGTCTGAGGATGTCACCATATACTGTCCGTCACACGAGAAGTCAATACTTCGAACAGTTGCCGTGTGAGACTTAAACACTGTAGACTCGCCCTTACTGTATGGACCAAAGCATTCCAGTAAGAATATCTCAACATCAAACTTATATATTGATAGACAACGCTTATTTCTGTATCACACAATTCGCAGTGGCATCACACACGAAAAGTAAGAACTTGTCAATACAGTCTTGTATGGGAGCAGTGATATAACCAGAAAACCTTCATTACAGATGCTTCTACTCAGCTGTGATATAAAAAAGTCTATTTGGCTTCACTGCTGCTGTCGTTTATCCTTCAAGTGACAACAACTGGCATATTTCAAGATGAGGTGAGACTTACACAGAAGGAATCCACAACCTCACAGTCTTATCTCGTGATGAAGAGGCTACCAGATGTCCGGAGGGAGAAAATCTGACATCAGTGATAGCGTCCTGCAGGAAATAGTTCATATAGCAACATGTAATAAGTATCAGTGCATAGGATGGTGCCTTACTTTGTGTCCAACGAATCGGTATGCCCGTGTCTGTGGTTTGAAGTTCCAAATCATGAGGCATGAGTCTAAGGATCCAGAGGCTAAAATGGAATGAATTAAACTGATTGGTTAATAGGTTTACGTCAGGGACGTTAAACCAGAGTAACTTTCACACATACCAAGTTGTTTCATGTTGGGATTGAAATCCAGACTTGTGATGGTATCTCTGTGGCCTTTAAAATGGCGCTCGAGAGTGGGATCTTCCTGTATAAATGTATAATCATGACGAAACTTGAATGATCGCACGAACACTCAATATCCTACGAGTTCCATAGCTATAGCAAAGCTGCATCATCATCATTGGAGGTGCACTGTCAGGAATATGTTACGATGTGCACATATTTCCAAAGTTATATTTGATGGAATAGAGCTATACTGTGACATGTTACTGCAGAACTGGATGACGAGGAATGATAGGTAATCTCACTATACTACGCTAGGTGTAAGCGTAGGCACATTTGACAAATAGCCTGATGTATAGAACTCACCAAATGTGTCGTCATGATTGCTTAGTTCAAGTACTAGCTGACTCAAATAGCAGGTGGAGGGAGTCAAAATGCTATACAGAGTCACTGCAAAGCAGTCAGCTTTATGTTCATGCAATTCAAATGATGCGGTTTCTAACAAGCGTACGCGTGCGCAGAGTTCAACCTCATATTAGAGATGAATTCCGCGCGTGTGAGCGGACCCACTCTCGTCATTTCTACGCGGTCCGGAGAGAAACATCTGCTATTCAAGTTCAAGACAGCAGATAATGGAGAAAAAAGTCACCTTTCCCTCACGGTAATAGCTCTTTGAATCTCCTCACTCATACTAAACTCAAGGAAAAGCAGTACATTAGATACAGTTACAGTATCAGGTAATTTATCAAAGTGGTCCAGCCGGATAGCGTTTTGTAGAATAGTATGGTCCTCAAATTTTGCACGCATGTGTGCTCCGCTTTTTCCTCTACAATACCGTTGTATATATCATATTTATGAATCATTGCAGTGTGGCTGGTTCGTGTGTATATGTCAATGAAATGTATCCGTATCTCTTGATACAGTGGAAAAGTTATAGTCCAGTGATCTAATTGGGGTTTGTCCCCACATACCAACTCAGTTCACTTCTGGACTTATGCTACTCGTAATGTAGGGTTATGTATTCGAAGGGCCAGTATGGTTTTATATTGGAGCATAGATTATTAGTTAATTTCAGATGTATAGAACAAGTTATTCCTTCCATAACAGAGCGTAGCCGTAGACCCGTTGTTATGCAAAGGGGAGATGACTCTAGCCATTAATTCCGTCGCATCCACTCAATCTCTTATTCCACCCCATCCGCATGCTGAATTACATTGAAATGAAATACTATGCTAACAAAGATGACATCACGCTGTTAAACAATAGAGAATAGTAAAATTCTTAGGCTCAAATTAGTTATCATACCGTAACGTACCATACTACCTTACATGTAAGTCGTACCATACTACCTTATGTGTAAGTCGTACCATACTGCCTTACATGTAAGTCAGTGAGATCTGGCGTGTTCCGAATAAAATTCCTTGACACATTATAATATATAAGTTATACAATGGTCCCAACGCCCTCAACGTTAGAGCGAAGGAATCTAGTAGTATGTATTTATGTTGACAAATGATATACTGTAAATGGCTGACAATTCTCAAGTTTCAAGTGCAGCGTAATTCTTTAACATGTAGGATGAACTGTACAACGGGAAGTAAATTAATGGCATACGTGTAATGAAGGCTGTCATTTCTGTGATTCAATAAAAACGCTATTTTTTTTTTGTAACTGCTGGCTAGAAAGCTCTGCTTCACTTTATGGTATTTTCTGATTTTTAATTTTTGGTGTTTCACAGGTGATTGCATAGGGAGAAGAATCTAGAGAGAGTGCGAGGAGATTTGAGCATGGAATCAAATAGTTTCTGGGACATGCTAACATCTCGTTCTAAGATAGCCGGTTCTCCAAGAGATGGTGACCGTAACGTCTCGTCACTCGCCGACTCGTCGAGCCAGGATCAGAGGAAGGAGTTCGAGTCATCCGTGTTTATCAACACATGCGGTGGGTATTCCAAAGAAACAAATAAACTCACCAATTATAGTAATTCTGCAGCAGTAGGAGGATAAACATAGAACATTGTTATTATACTATTATATGATGTATTATATTCTCCTACTCTTCATGTCTATCGATAATTCACAGACCCGTTTTTCCATCTATATTTTATTCATGATTTATATTGTCATATCATGTGTTATGCTTGTATCTTGTAGTTGTGAAGCTCAATCTAGGCATGACAGTCAGGGCGACAGCATGCTGGCTGTTTCACAAGTTCTGCAGCTCCGCTGGTCTCCATGACTACGATGAATACGTCAGTAATAACCTACATAACCAGCTCTCCTCTTGCTATCCTCTCTCTATATGTCTGTCGGTTATCTCACAGCTCGCTGGGATGACATGCGTCTTTCTAGCCTCTAAGATCGAAGAGCGGCATACAAAGATAAGAGATGTCATCAATGTAGCCTACAGGTGAGTTTGATTCCCTCCCTCGCTGTTTCTGTAAGACATGATGCCTCAGTCCATCTGCCGATAACATACATGCTGATGTGCTCTTTGACAACCACATCCCTGTGGAGAGGATAACTCCTAATTTCCATCATGCGCAATACTATTTCTGGATCTGATGAGATCATGTTGCGAATAGATTGTCATTTCCAGCCAGATTTCCCGTAAACTACTGCCTTGAGGATTTGTCTCCTCCTACATCACAAACCCATGCCTCTCTTCCTTCATGACCAGATCCATAGGTAGATATCTGACTGGATTAGAGTTGACCTTAATCAGTCACAAGTCGCCGTACTTGTTCTAATGAAATCTATGTTCCCACGTCTGACTGCCGTTGCTGTTGCAAGATGTTCCGCTCTCATTTTCTACAACCTAACTATGGCAGGGCTACACTTCTGCAGTCAAGGTGATACGGTCATGTACTGCTGGTTTCTAGGACACTGTACTCAGATAAACCTCTGCTCCAACTGGATTCAACTTACTACAAGCTCGTGGACTCGATGATCGACTTTGAGCTGTTTCTATGTCGCGTGCTCAAGTTTGAACTGAACGCCGATCACCCTCACAAGGTCAGACGGCGATGTCATGTCGGTCACGTCTGCCACATCACGCATTTCATCCAATTGTATTGGTTGGTTTCAGTATCTGCTGCACTACCTCGAGTCACTAATGGGCTGGCTGAATGCGACAGACGCAGAAAAGAACATTGCGGAGTTCGCCTGGCGTCTGCTCAACGACTGCTATTTGACGTCGCTCTGCGTCAAGCATCGGCCTGACCTGCTAGCCCTGGCAGTCTGTTACATCTCTCTCCGTGTTCACAATGTTAAAGTGGAGCTTGAGGAGCACGCGGAAAAGCCATGGTGGAAAGTTAGTTATATAGACTTAGATCCTCAACTTAGCATTCATGGGTTCATGGGTCGGAGGGCCCGCGCTAGTGTGTTAATTACCGACTGCGTCCTGTAAAACTGACACCCCTGCTGCACTTTAGTAACAAGATCAACTTTTGAAGTTGAGCGTAGCCTGGCATAGTGAGCATACTAATCACTGCCACATGCATGATAATAGTATAATGGTATTATGGACTCCCTGCCGTGTGTTGGAGCTCAGGCTATGAGATACATCTGCTTTCTACACTCAGGTCTTCATTGATGACGTGAGATTAGAAGACTTGACCACTCTGGGATGCAAGATTCTCAACGTCTATGAATCACTGAGCAGCTAGACGCGAGCAGAGACCAGCCGAGTACTAACAAAGTTTTCCAGTTGGGGAATCCCTGCATCAAGCAAGAGACTTGGAAAATCAAATTAACGTTCCTTTCACAGTGCATTCGTTTATATCATTTTCTTAGTGTAAAAAAGACAGGTTATTCACGATAGGCTTTTGATATGTCATGTGAATACTATGGGGTAGATGGCAAGAAAGACCGGGTAAGAGCTCTAGGAGTAGAGGCTATCAGAATCTGTCACCGAGTGTTTGGTGCGCATGTATCTGATGCACTGTGACAGTGTTTAGCTGGCTACTGCTAGCCAGGGATATTGATTTGAACCTGTGTTGCTGCTTATTGTTGCGATAACAATGGCAGCTACCAGCAGTGGCTAACTGTCGTCGGAAGTCCAGATCTCCTGGTGGAGCCTTGGGAACGAGATAGGGCCAATGCTCGACGGAGGATTGTATCGGATGTTGTTCAGTGAAGTGGAGTGAGCCTGGCTCGTATTCTCTATTATCGGTATCAGCATCAATATATTCTGAAACCTGTCTGGCTGATCTAAAACGGGGCGAACAAAGACAGGATAACCACAGACATACTCATCCAGCTTGTTATGTTCAGATGTCAATGAAATACCCACCAGAAAATGTGGTGGTTATGTAGTCGTGAAGGGTCTGTACGAATAGGCACTCGAGCTTGCCGGCAGCTCGGCTGTTCTCACAGTGGCTGACACCTTTTAACAAGTAGGGACTGGTTGTTATTTGTCAAGGTCAATTTCAAGGTCACTGTACATGCGCAACAGGGTGACCAACCATACAACTAGTCGCAAAATACAACTTTTTTAATAGTCTTGCGACTTTTCAAGACTTTTATGTAGATCGTCTCTAAAAATTTTCTGCAGTTAGATATTCATTTTCTAGCCTTAGTTCTTTCATTTCACGCTATATTCAAATCGATAGAAAGTCATTTATGCAAAGTATGACCCCCTTACTACTAGTGTGGAATCACTTTCAAGAACTTATGGCACGAAAATGCAGGAAGCCGATATGAAGCTATCGTTAGTACGGTTGAATGCGAGATTTAGGTTAGTGATAACGATGTGTTGATTAGCAGCCCTCTACTTCTATGAAAACTAGTGGCTGGTTCACTTAGTAATAAGCTCCATGGAGCCTTCTCATTGCTATACGTAGTGGTTTGGTCTTAGTTTTAGTAGTAAAGTATTAGTCAGAAAATGCTGTTACTGACTTGTCACCGCTTGCCTGTAATTTGACTGACAGAAACAACGTTATGAAACAGCAGCAGGCTAAACAATGTTAGTAACATATTAAAAATATTGCTCATGCTAACCCTCTACTAACAATGATCATTGTAGTCGGCTCAAAGCAATAAAAAGCATGAGGAACAACCTCTGTCAATCAAAGGTGGTTTGAAATATTTCCAATCATAATAATATATGGTGAAAATCTCAAAATTTTCTCGGGGGTTTTGCCCCCTGAACACTGCTTCCAGGGGCACTGCCCCCTAACCTCCGCCAGGGCATTGCCTAGCTGGTCCCCTGGACCCCCCAGCCCTGGGGTATGTTACAGAATTGTTTACCTTATCGGGTTGGTCACCCTGCATGCATGGCAGGATTTGATAAGCAGCGTTGATAACTCAATTTACAGAAGTTGAAAGGCATAGTAGTAAGAGATCCGCATCTGGGAAATCCCAGTTGCAGCATGGCAGTTGGGAATAATTACATCATGTGATTCACGCTGGTTTTACATCTGCCCCATAGTACACGGGCATCCCATAGTGCACGTCTGTCTTTCTTATATATCCACTGGAGGATTGCTATTTCTCATGATTTGTGAATGATCAAAATCACTATCCACTGAAGGAGAGAAAGAGAGAGAGTTACCAATCTATCGGCTGAGTGAGAGGGAGAGAGAGAGAGTGTGTGCTACCGATCTATCGGCTGAGTGAGAGGGAGAGAGAGAGTGTGTGCTACCGATCTATCGGCTGAGTGAGAGGGAGAGAGAGAGTGTGTGTGTACTACCAATCTTACCTGACGCAACTGCTAGCACAGCATTGAGCAATGCTGTCTCCTCATCGGTTATCCCAGAATTCCTGAACTCCATTGACAAGATGAACTGGTCATCAAACAGTTTCTGGAATGGAGCTGGCATAGCGTCAAAGTCTTTCCTATAATAAGACACGCTATTAACTCACAGTCCAACGCAGGAACTGACACTTGCAATCACAGGTGACAGTGTGGGAGGGGTAAGAAAATAGTAGCAATTACCTGGTGTTGCGGTACTTCAACTGTGGATCTAATATAGTCATGTGGTATGGGTCAACCATTGGCATGGCCTGCGACAGTACGATGCTGAACGCGCCCTTCCTGATGAGGACTATCTGGTCGTTGATGGGCAGCTCGCGAAAGCCAGGTATGTCTTTGAGGAATCTGATGACTCGTTCGATCGTAGGCAAAAGCTCTGACATCCAGTGAGCCCAAAACCCTCCTGGAGGTTTCACATCTTTGCCAGACTACAGAAACGCAGGTGTAAAATGATCGCAATATAGTATAAATACTTGGAAAAATTATCCAAGTTCGAAAGTTCGATAAGATGAACAGCGTTATCGTTTTAAAACTATCCAATATTGTTTACTGCTGCCAATCCAGAAGTTGAACGGGATCGATGGAACAAAATGCTTGTGGATGTACTATGCTTTTAGACATAGGAACTGTTGTTTTCATCACTTTCAAAGATTATTTGAATTACGTAAAGACAATTCGCTTTCCAGAAAGGTGTTGGTACAGGCATAATTTATCTATTCCACTAAGCCCTGGTGTTTCGTTGAGATTTGTTGTGTTTGTATGATAGCACTTCCTTGGTCGGCAGACATACCTGCTCTTTCGCGTCCAGCTCTGCTGATACTGCATTGATGCGGGAACGTAAGTGATAACAATGCTCCATATGGCTGTCTATGATAGCTTGCTGTACCTCGCTCCGTATGGACGACAGGCTGGAGTCGACTTTCTGCTCAGTGTATTCCACAAACTGTGCGATTTTCCTCATCTGATCATCAGTCACGATTGTTATGTTGCTGTCAAGCAGCGCCTGCAGTGATTCGCTGACAGCACTCGTAGACGTGACAGTATCTTTACTATCGCTTCCTTTTTCAGCCAACTCTCCAGCCGCGCTGACGTCCATTGCGGCACCGTGACACATTAAACCATCCTTGGCGGTGTGCATGTACTTGCTCATCACTGCAAACTGCTTCTTGCGCCACTCATTCAAATCGGTATGAGTGATGGGATTGGAATTGCCCTCTCCTGACACAGTCATGGTAGACATGCTGCAATCCAGAGCCTCGTCGCGAGGCGCTGACATTGGCGTTGGCTCATCCGTGTGAACAGAGGAAGGAGTTGCAGCGAACGCTGAGCTCATGCCGTTTAGTTTCTGCATCGCCTCTGGCGGGCAGCCAAACATCTCGGACAGGGTGGCCCTGGCAAGAGACGGATAGTCTAAACTCATCTGCTGCTGTTGACAGTCATTCGATAGCAATCTAGTCGGGTGAGGGTTCAGGTGCTGGCTGATCTCCGCTTGCAGTTCTTTATTTGACACGGTGCTGCTCTTCAACGTCTTCTTTGGGCGTCTTCCCAGACGAGACGCTACAAAATACCATAAACAATTGACGTAGGGACACTGTTTCTAGCATCGTCATGTAGAGGGCACTGTGGCATTTGAGAGGAAGCGTTACCTTCTCGTGACATTCCAACGCGGAAACATTTCTTTAGTCGGCAATACTGACAGCTATTCCTGGTAAATGGTGTGATGGGACATTTCTCTTGATTCGAACATCTGAAATTTATTCCTTGCGTTATGCACCTCCTGAAGAATCCCTGGAGAGTAAAGGAGCCATTGAGACAGGATCAGGTAGTAGATAGCAATGGCAGGGGTATGAAATACACACTGACTGACGCATGTCTGTAGTAGGTGCAGTGACATGTGTTCTACAATGTCCTCACTATGCTGCGTTTCTTCAAAATAATTAATCTCCAATTAATATTTTTAATCTTGAATTAATCCCATTTTAATCTTGCTGAAAAGGAGAGTGAGAGATTCTGTTCATGACAAGCAGGAGCATAAAAAATGAGAACTAATAAGCAAATAGTGACCATAAAATATTCTTACATGAATAACTTGCTACTAAAAACCAGTTCAGGGTCACAGAATTCACAGCAGCATCATTGCTACCAGCTGCAGCAGCTGACATCGACATGGACGGTGGGCCATTAGTGGTATTCAACTGCACAGGTGTTGCCTTCCTTTATATAAATATGCAATCATACTTGTTCACAGATCTTTGTAGCGTACTACTCTTGGTTTATCAGTGAGATCTACTCTCAAACTAACTACACTATCTTGTGGCATAAAATTGATCTTACAAGCAGCTGATCCCAGTTAATCTTAGAATAACTCGCTTAAAAATGCAGCGCTAGTCCTCACAAAGTGACAAGACATGCTTACCATACGTCAGTCACTATACGTCAGCCACTATGTCAGTCACTATACTTGAAGAACTAGTTACTATTGGGTGTAGTTGTAAAGACGTGGACTTGATTGAAGAATGGTGAAAAGGTGATCAACCATCATTGTACAACTATGTACCATACAAACTGGCATTTGGTATTGAGTATCTGGTTTCACAATACTGTCCTGCTGCTGATTGCTAATGAAGTACTACTGTTACTACTGCTACTGATACTACTGCTACTGCTACTGCTACTACTACTACTACTACTACTAATACTACTACTACTAATACTACTACTAAAACAAAAAATAAAAATAAAAAAAAAAATAAAAATAATAAAAATAATAATAGAAAAAAAAAA
>ERZ1740065.1282-NODE-1282-length-14890-cov-12.530233_pt1 | contig 14890 bp, 10 predicted proteins | sample MGYA00581738_ERZ1740065 | MGnify/ENA primary metagenome ERZ1740065 (study PRJEB43018, sample SAMN04849749) | marine metagenome | isolation source: floating plastic debris | place: Pacific Ocean | collected 2008-09-01 | study: EMG produced TPA metagenomics...
TTCGCTAGCCTCGGCCAATAGCGCGTTGCCATTCCAGTTAGTATATAGTTCCATGCATATAACTCCCTGTATCATGTAACACTCCACGATGTATCGCAGGAATGGGAAATGAGTGGGTACACGCCTGCCGTATTCTCGTCTGCAGTGCAGCGGAGCTATCACCGATACCATCGCAGGGGAGTGAGAACCAGGCTTATCTCATCAAGTTCCAAGGTGAAAACTATGGTAAGGTCATGGCCAGGGTCACTATGGTAAATATTTCTGGATTGGATACATGCATATATACATGTGTTTATGTTGTGATGATCTTAGTGGTCCATTGCTGAGGTGTGCTTGCTCTATTAGTTCCTCCATGACACATGTATGCGAAATATAATCATTCTCAGTGTGATTGTTTAGCATTCTCAATCTGTGTACAAGATTCTTGCTGGAATCTAGAGGTAGATAAAGGGTAGATGGGTTCTAGACAAACTCTATAAGGTGACGCCCATCGGCGTATGACCAAAAGTGACCGTTCCTGACCTCATCACGGCGATATGCTGATTCCACTGTGTGACTGAGCAATGTGGAACCGCTCAAACTGTGAGACGAGATACTGAAAAATAAGATGAACGGTAAAAACAGAAATTGTTTCTATGCAGCACTCTCACAGGTGAGTCATCTAGTCAACTTCATTTTAACTGTTTTCGTCCTGTACTTGAAAATTGTGTTTTTTGCAACAGGCATCTTCTACTGCATCTGCTCACAATCTGCTGAACAGTGTATGTCCATAGGTTTTAGTGTGCACTGTATTAGGTATTTGTATATCATGTTTTCTGTAGATCAACTACTGCAAGTATTTATTATTTTGTCTGCATGTTACAATGTTCACTTAATTTCCATATTGGTATATTCATGTATGCTGATGTTTACCTCATACCTTGCATATTGCAGGATATCAAGCTACATTTCGAAAACTTCCGGGCAATTTCTCTTTCCAGTAAGTGCGGTCCTGTTGTACATCACTCAGTAACACTATATTTAATCTAATAAAATACCATTTCTCCCTACAGCCAGGTGAGCTGCAGTCTGGAGTGCTCCAGTGGCGGAAGGGACTGGAAGGCTTGTCTACTCTAGCCAGGACTAGCCAATCAAAGGTATACTTTGCATAAGGTACTTTGTATCCTAATATAAACTTACATATGTTCTGGAAATTTGATGGGCCTATGAGCTGGGACGCCGAATGATTGGGGTGCATCACTGCACCCAGATGAGGATTTTGATGTCTTTGTCTCATCAATGTCAGTGCGGCCCGAGGTCGGTATTGAATGTTAGCATTAAATTCTGCGGTCCACTTTGATAGTATGCTCAAACAAATCTTTTTATCTTTGCAGTGCCCAGATGAGGAGTTTATCTTGAAGCTCATCAATAACTGCGATCAGTGGCTCACCCATGACACAGTCACGATAGAAGCTTATTACAGCAAGTTACTGAGTGGGAAATTGTATTGATTCCATATACTGACAAGAATAATTTATGAAATACAACATAACCTATCATCTTGAAACAACTGCATCATTGATGGCTAGTCGCTTGATGCTGTCATGCATACCCATGGGTCGACACCACTGGTTCTTCAGCATCACATCAAAAACCCACTATTCAACAGATTCATTGCAATTGGTGATGTGTTGACTGCTCAGTTATGAGCCCATCCAGAATCGTGCCATCAACTTGAAGAGCCTGATCCTGATACCCAGGATACATGTCTGTGCACTCGTAGAGCACATGTGGAAGAGCTTGGAAGGGCGGACAACTTGTTCCTCCGGATCCTATGACTGTTGCACATAGCCATATGAGCAGTCAATTCAGCACGAATTGCAGTCATGAACTAAAATGCCAACAGTTTCATATGACTAGGGTTGTTGGTGTCTACTACTCCAGAAGTAATGTAATCTTGGAATAAATCCGTGTAATCCTGCAGGAAGAATCTCTTAAGGTACGACCAGAAGCGCTCAATGTGCTGGTTGTGTGTAAATACTCCATACATGGCACAGCAAGAACAAGGAGAATCTTCATGATCAACTCTCAAATTTGTTGAGCTGTAGCGATGTGGACATTTTCAGTCCCTCTGTCAAGTACACTGTCTGTACACAAGGTACATGGCCAATCGCCTTCACGGAGGCGAGGAAGTGGAAGCATGTCAAGTCTGGATCTTTGTTGCTCCTACCAAATTTCAGCCACAAGACCTGCAATTGAATCATTATTGTCACGCCATACACAGGTACGATATAGCTGCAAATTTGAACTAATTCATCACTAATTCATTAATTCATGACCTGAACAGTAGGAAGATTTTAGAGAGCAAGAAAAGCAGCTAACTACATATGAAACACAATTTTTAGTAACCATAAATTTTAACTTCCCTATTGTTTAATTCACTAAATCTTATTGAAGAAAATAATGAAATTGATTCATATTTCATTTACAAACGGACCTTTTGACTGATGCAGCCAGTAATAGCGAAGTCATATGGTTTCAGCTTAGCATTTCCGTCGATATGCCAGATATGGCTCGGTCCTTTCGCTCTGAACACACACCGACTCAGACTTCTCTGTTTCATTCTTGTTGACCTGCCAGGTTCCACAGCTTCAATGACGTCCCGGACTATAGAAAGCCGGCGCACAAGCCAAATGCCAAATGCCGAAGACAGCTCTTTAGCAATTTTTGATCTGCTAAATGCCAAAGACTGTAACAGTTGGGAAACGTGGAATCACTCGATAGATGAGCTCGCCGCTTGACTGCTTCAGCATGACATACAACATAGCTGTTTTGTCTAGTAATTTTTGTACTATTTTTGTACTATCATAGAAGAGCAAGCTATCGCGCACGCATCGCTTCATTTGACAATGCTGTTCAGTCGATCGCTGCATTTCCCACTTAAAACAATATTTCTCTTTAGAAAACTATTCCAAATGCATATATATATATACAAAGAGGCCGTATAATAACGGACCCTCAATGCACCAATCGACAACGTAGCCCTTGCCATCGATTTACTTCGACTGTATTACATCGTGGAGGCATCTGTTGAAGTCACTATTTTTCGAGTGGACATGAACATCACAGACATGGTTTGTGATGTTCAGCCACATCTCCCTTCTCAGGTTGGATCCCCAATTAGTCCCCATTAGTCCGCAATTAGTACAGGCACGTATTAGTGATGCTACGATGTATGGTACAAAATCGTCTAACGATATTTATTTACAGCCACGATATGTGAACAAAATCCTTTTGTGCCTACGATATATCCCCACAATATCATAGTAGCTACATAAAAGCCATAGTGCAGGCAAGCTAGCCCATTTCCACTACACTGAGCCCAGTCTTTGCTAAGTATGGGAAGCCAGGAGCAATGTTGTGGAAACACTGATGAGATTTGCAGAAGAATCATGACGTGCCCTTAGCTGTAGAGAGTCATCTGTGAGACTCAGTTATCAATCTCTGGGACCTACAGCTGATGGCAAAGGTGAAGAGGCTGCCAATTGATATGGCATATCATTACTATTTCTATCATAATTTCACATAGAAGAAAAGCACAAGTGAATGAAATATGTAGTTTATTACATCTCCAACAGCCGTTCCTTCACACGACAATTTCTGCTTTAGTAGTGAACTTTCAGTAACTGCAGTAGAAAAGACTATCGATAATGGAGAGGATAACTCCGAACCGAACGGACCGCTGACGACCGAAAACTGACAACTTGACCCACCGGCTTTCCGTTCAAATTCACAGTCAAACGCGCTAAAACTCCGCCAGCTGCTTACTGACATCTTATCTGTGCTAGCACTCTGGTCTGTTGGGTAAGTAGATGTGAAATCGCAGACAGAATGAAGCTTCTTCACTCTCAAAAAGTCAACTTTTACTTGCACGATTGATTTTGAATTTTGTATGTATGTATAATTGATGTTTTATAAATATTCATATGATATCAGTAATTTCCAACTGATGTCTTTGTCCTGTTATGTCCCACCGAACCTTCTGTAGAACGTATTTTATATAGGTTGTAGGCATCGTACATGCCTGGCCCAACAATCAAAGTAAAAGCTTGACACACTAGCATGCCCATATTGATATTAGAACCCTAGTGTGTCACCACTGTTCCTTGTTACGAATTGCATCCACCTGCATGTGTATCCTTGTTCGATCTGCTGGTTTGTACTAAACCAAAACGTAACTAACAAAATAAGCTGCTACCAGCATTGCTCTAAACATTCTATTCCTGTTTTCTCTGACATGACTTTCCATCCCTCTGCGCGAACATACAACTCCATCTGTATTCATTTTTAGGGCAGCCACAACAGGAGTCTAATGATCATTGATCCAAGTTCTCACATGGCAAAAATCACTTGCGTTGTGTTGAAAAAATCACAAGTGTTTTCAATCAATTATGTAAGAATATCTGCACAGTAATGCACAGTAATACTTGTCATTTGGCTAGTAACATCGAATGTCTTGAAACTAATTGAATGCTTTTGGTCATTGCTTTTGATTTTATGTAGAAAATGAATGCTTCTTGACAATATTTGTGAATTAGTTGATTGCTAAAATTCTCAAATCGCAAAATAATTCCTTTAAACGTATTTGTATTTTTATCTTTCGTATAAATTATCTAGCATTCTTGTATTTTTAACAGGTACCATTGCTTCCCTTCATACGATTGAAGCATGCGCTTGTGGTAGTTACGGCGTGGCAAACAAAGCACATTGGAGGCGTAACTTTCAGGTGGTGCAAGTGCAAGTGGGTGCGTTTTAGCTTTAACAAGCATTAATCGCAAGCATGGCCTGATGTGAGTTGAATGGTTGACCAATCATAGGCAGGCGGCAAGCGGAATTATCATGCTGATGTGCGCGGATCCGCTTGGCGGTAGCTGCGCTAGCCACCGCTGCGGCAGATTTTGCCGTGCCACTACGCGGATTTGCATATTTCGTCTCCAGTGTGCTTCGGGCTTTACTTATACCACAGTCCCTCACTCTCCATCTCATGTTGTCAGCTTCGACAAAAGACTGTGCAAGTCACAAATATTGCCCCTATAACAGAAACAATAAAACCTCTGTTCATGTGGGAATGTGTGAATGAAGTGAACATAGTTTCTACAGCATCTTCATGAATCTACCGAACCTAATTTTTTTGTGCAAAAGGCTTTTTTCTCAGGGCATTAGCAGCAGCAAAACCTAAACCACCTTCCCTTTTGGTTGTGTGAAGGTGTATTCTTACCGGTTTTAGAGCACCTAATCAAAGTGCAAGGCAGGTGCGAGCAGATTAACTTTTTAGGACCATTATCGGTCGATACAAACAAGCAACATTTTAGGCATGTCTGGTAGATCAAATATATCTCACTAAACTCGTCAGTTTGTGCATGTCGTTAGTATAGCTTAGCGGTCATCGGCTCTGCCCGTAACCTCTAATGAGCAGGTGCGAGTCGTGGCAGTGGCAAAGAGATTCGACTGCACCCATGACAACATATCAGGGAGATTATCTGACAGTATCACAGACTACACCAATGTTGGTGCAGATGACAATGAAAAATCACTACCACAATCACCAGCCTCAGATCTTCCCTCTCTTGACAGCCCAGCAGCACACCGTGCTCCAGCCCCCTACCATTTGACATCCCGACTTTGTTCCAGCTAAAGGTTCCCAGTTGAAACAGCCATGTACATTCACACCTAAAAAATTGCACCTAACATTGGGAAAGTCTTACCTGATGGTATCAACAGACTGAAAGCAATTTCAGACAATCCTGATGCTGTTAATGAATTCTGTACACTGAAATAGGAGATTTTCGTCAAAAGGATACTTGGTCAAACTGTTCCCTTTCAGAGATTGATGGTATAGGTTTGAGTGGCAGTCCAGAGGTACTCTTCATGTTCATTGCCATTCGTGGCATGTGGGCGCTCCTGATCCTATTACATGCACCCCTCAAAAAGTAACTTTCTGTGCTAACTAAATCATTTCATGGTGGTATGCTGCCATCAAGCCAGATGACAATTTGAATGCATTCAAACACCAGGCTGCATAAGATCTATGCACTGAGCAAATCCTTGATGTCCAGAATGTGCAGCAACATACCACTGATCTCATAAATAAGATGAAAAGACATTTCAAATGTTTGAGCTTATTGCCTTCGTGATCAGAATGGTCTGCAAAGTTGTAAATTTGGTTTCCCTGTGGCACTTGAGGATAGCACTAGAGTTGATCAGGGTGAATAAGTACAATCCAAAACTCATGGCCGTCCGGGCAGCTAACATGGACATGATCTTAGTACTAGGCATGGAAGACGTAGCTCGATGTAGCCAATTATGCCTCAAAAGGGGAATTGTCAAGTGCAGCACTCAGGAATATTTTCAAGATCATTGTCACAGCTGAGCTTGAAGACAACTCAAATGTCGCCGCTGCAGCTCAGAAGCTTCTCATAGCAACCATTAGCAAGAGACTTTTCTGCTCAGGAAACGTGTCACTTGTTCTCTGACAGGCCGTTGCTCCCACACCATTGGATCAGCTTCTGTGAATGGCGTCAGCAAACTCAAGCCTCTGCGAATAGAAGAGGCAACTGCCAGTTCGCAGAAGGAGAGAATAACACGGTATATGGAGAGACCTACAGACATGAGTCAAGTAACCTTTTTGCAGTTTCTTCAGAGATACACCTCATCTATCTCTGCTGGCGGCCACCATCGCTGTACCGAGGAGAAAACTTTTGCAGTGGTCCGAGTCATGCCATACATTAACCCCTCACCAACAGAAGCAACATATACTGCATATTGCATGCAGACTCATTCTCCACAAACAATTTTGTGCTGAGCTGACTGATAGTTTTAATGGTGCTGTTCAAGCAGCTGCATACTTTGGTGATTTTTTGATCGCTTAGTGGCCTTAGATGCAATGCAATAGCCCGAGCAGCAGTACAAGCAGCTGAAGAGCAAGAGGAAAAAATACTGAGGCAATACCTGCAGTGAAATAAAATCATAGCAGACAGTGCTATACCTGCTGATGCTCAGGATGTTGTTCATTTGAATGCAGCAGTTGATCACGATTGGGTCACACCCAGTCATCAGTATGTTCCTGTAGCCAGATTTACTGAGTCTTTCATTGCTGATAGCAAATGCGAATTTCACATCACCACACCGAGCAGATGCCAATTTCTTTTAATCAGTCTCAGCGAGCTGCCTATGTTACTGCTCATGACCCTCCTCCTTGATGGCTGTTGAGTCTGGGTAGTGCAGGTACAGGTAAATCATATTTGATAGCATGTCTTAGAGAACTTCTATAGGAGAAACGTGCAGTGTTACTGGGCCTACAGGCATGTCCTCATTTAATGCTGGGGGGCCAACTGCACAATTTTTTCCACCTGCTAGTTAAGACATTTCTAAGAGAACTGAAAGGCAGTACCCTCGTCAACATGCAAGCAAAGTTGAGCAACATCAAGTACTGTATCATGGATGAACTTTCTATGTTTAGGTGCAAAATGCTTCATGCTATTGATTGCCGCTTGCGACAGGCTATTCCAGAGTTTATAATTTTGAATATTGGTTGCATGACAATGAGGAATTAGATGAACTTCGGCCTCTGTCATTTTTCAATGAAGACAAAATCCAAAAAATGTTCTTGGGGCGCTGCCCCTAACCCCAAATCCCACCAGGGGCGTAGCCCTTGGAGCGCAATAGGGCCTGGACGGCTCCTAGACCCTGGCCTATGGAGCCAGTACTTCAGAAAATCTGGAAAAAAAACGCCCCTGATGACGCATCATGATAACTTTCTTTATGACAATGTTATGAAAGGGAATTGATTGAAAACAAGCTCTCTGCCTAACTAATGTAACTCTTTACTAATTGTGGACTAACGCAGGTGCACATGAATAGGCACGCACGCCGGCATAAGAGTAAAAAATGCCTTGAATTGTATGAGCAGGCTAAGCTTCATGATGCTTCAGTTGTTTGCAATCATAGTTGACAGATTTTTATGTGTTAAATGTATTGCTTCCTAGTACTTTCCAGAATTTACCATTGTTCTTGTTCAACAAAAATTGGGAATACACTGAGCTATTCAGATACAAACTTCATCACTCATGAGAGTTTGTTTTAGTGCTGTCTGTTCTGTTTGCTATTTGTTTGGTATTATCATCACCCTTACTTGATACAATGAACAAATATTCAGTGCCATCTCTTTACTTCCCTTCAACTTTCTCTCTCTCTCTCTCTCTCTCTCTCTCTCTCTCTCTCTCTCTCTCTCTCTCTCTTTTTCTCTCTCTCTCTCTCTCTCTCTCTCTCTCTCTCTCTCTCTCTCTCTCACCAGTGTCTGTAGTTGTTAGAGAGATGCGTAGAGTAGCATGCTGGCTTAAAATATAAGAATGGAAGCTCACTCCTTAGAGAATAACATCACTTCTGTAATGAATTTCATTGTTTGGCAATACTTTATTTGACCCACAGTCACAGTCTGCAAAGTCTGCAATATATGATATGAGCAAACCGTTCTCAAGCTACCATTGTCAGACCACATAGATAAAATCAAGTTGCAATTTTCAATTTGCGATTTGATCGTGAAACAAAATGGAACTATTCCCCCTTTTTGTACCATTGACAATTGAAAATACCCACTCACCTATGCTAAATTTCTCAGTCTCAACTGTCAAACTGTAATTGTCTTACAACTTCGGAATTGGCTATGTGTAAATGTTTGCCTAAATAAGGATAATTGAATGTGTCTAATATTCAACTTTTTTCTCCATATTGAAAACTAGGCATGTGAGCCAAAATACTGCATACGCTGGAATAGATGCTTTCCAAACAAGTGGATGAGTGCATCATCAGGTTCAGGATAGGGACAGTGTGAATATTTGCTGGTTGTCACTCAAGGCTGGGTGCTGACATTGGTGGAAGACATTTAACAATAGCATAAAAACAGCATAAATACGACATAGAAATTACATCATGAACAATAGCTAACACGTCATTCAACATAAAAGGACATCTAAATTATAAACTTTGAATTGATTGTTTGGGACACAGAAGCACTGAATAGATGTATTGACTAAGCCAAAATTGGTTCTAGAATCGAACTAATCTGAGGATAATAATAAGGAGGGATATTGTATCAGGATGTACCACCAGTAACAGCTATAATAATGTTCTGTCCATCTTGCTTGTTGAAGGAATGGAAACTACCTTAAGGGTTGAAACCAAATTATTTGAAATGTTTTGTCTTGAGCAGTGGCAGCGCATCCTCAGTAAGGTGGATGTAGTTAGGTCTATAGTTCCTCAACTTTTCCTCGTTATTTACCCGGTACTGAGCAATGAGGTCTTTCACAATCTGGTAATCTCTCAATGGTATGGAAACAGCTCCACCTCTTCTTATGGCTGCGTCAAGCCTGTGATTCCTTTTTCCCAGAATAGGATCTAAGAGAATGTTGAAAATGTGTGCATCATGAGAGTAGCCATGACAAATATTGGCTGTATATGTCCAACGGCCTCAAAGTAAAATAATAGAATTTTTATCTTTTTCAATTCACTCCTTGAAATGAATGAATGAATGAAATGGATAAACTGTCGAGAATCCTTGAGAAAACTACAGTTAAGGGAATGCAAACTATAGATTGTTTCCCAAATCTATAGAAGTTTAAATCATAAGTCGTACTATTTCGCCAACCAGAAAACAAAGTAATTCGAAAACTAAAAGGAGCATCGTTTGTTTGCATACAATTGTCTTACAAAAACTTCATTGCCTACTCAACGGGCTATCTAGCCGTCTGTAGCTTTCACGTTCCATACTCATGATTTCTCAATTTGGTGGTGAAGATTCCAACTGGATACTGGATACTGGATTCCTTCCAGTCCTTGACAATTTAAACCACTCAGTCAAAGAAAAATTTATCGTCATCTTTGAAATAGGTTTGAAGCGTACCTAAATCTTGGTATTTATGACCAATGGGATGTCCAAGTTTTCCAGCTTTTTTCCAGCATTTTGTTCCATCTTGGATAATCAAAGTATGGCATCATACATAACATTACGAGAACTGGCAATTCTGTGCCTTTTTTACAACTGTAGGTACTTAAATAAGCTGAGTTTAGGTAGTTGTGGGCGGTTGTAGTTGTATCAAACAGTAACAAAAATAGTAAGCACTAATTATAGCTTTCATTCTCAATTCTTTGATCTCTAGCTCAGATTTATTTTTCATTTGTTGACAAGTTTGAAGAAAATGCAAATATTTCCTGCAGCTTCTATAGGCCTACATCATGCTTAGTATGTTATTGTACTTGATTTATCACTGATGGCTAGCTTTATCACAGCCAACCATTAGATGAATAGAGTAGGTGGAGCTCGCTCTATTGCTCGCACTATGTGAATTCAGCTTCTACTATCAGCTTCAACAGTACAAAGCGGACACGCTCTCCCATGAGGTTTTATAGAAGCGTTAAGCACAACACTTGAATAGCAAAGAGAGGTGACACAAGCATTTTCATTCATGACTAATCTAATTACTTAGCTTTATATTTGTGCTCCGAATGTTGCAGTCAACTAATTATATAGTGATTTTTATTACATTTGGGAGTCTGGAGCTAATGACACTGACTCGACTCCGCTTGGGTATCGATTATGACTAATTGCCAAATCAGACCCTTGCAGATTCCCTGATTTTAGGATTCAGTTAAGCTCCGATTCTCTCTCAGAATTATAGATTCAGTTCAGTTCAAAGTTCTCTTTCAGAGATTTAAGTTCAGTTCAGGTGTCTAATGGATACAGTTCAGTTTACGATTCTGTATCAGTGACAACCTTTCCGAATAGACCTGATCAGACACAGTCAAAATCAGTTCAGTTCTAGTGCTATCGATGACTCAGACATAGCTTTATTAAAATTCTGCAGCAGATAGCTCAGTTCGCCCACCTGTTCCTTTTCATGATGTGCGGAGTTGAGTTCAGTTAAGCTCACAGGTGACCAAAAAGTTCTATTCAGCTCCGATTTGTTTCAATGCTACGGAATTTGTTATGGAGTTCTCAAAAATCGGAATCTAATCTATGAATCTATGGCTACATACACCCTTGCAATCAAGTATCTTACTTATACTGCACGCAAGTAACGGAAGAGTGTCTTATTTCTCCGTAGCAATAGAATGACAGCAATGGGATTCAGTATGCATGCACTGCCCAACAAACTTTCTCCTATGAAAACCCAAACAATGCAAAATATGCAAAAATATATCTAATAAGCTGCACTTTGACAGGGCCCAACTAGCCACAACAAATCGCCACACCTGCCCCGGCCCCTTCGGCATTTGTTAACACTTATGTCAGCATGGGCACCTGTGTTAAGCCGACTTTAGTCAGTACTTAACCCATATGAATTATAGGTGCGTATGTTGAAATAAGAGCAAAAATGCCAAAATGGCATTAAAACATTTGACACTACTTTGCATGAGCAGTCGCCATCTCACTCAAGATCTAATTGTTGTTCTGCGGGAGTTGCAGTGAAGTAATTGCAATCATGAATTTAAACTGTCAACTGTTCAACTGTTCATAGGCTTACTTACCCGCTCTGCATGCGTATTTATTACCTCCCCAGTTGAGACAAGGATCTGAAAGCAAAAATGTCAGTCTTATCACATACGTCCATCTAGAAAAAGTCAAATTGATGGTATTAGATTATCACTCACCGAATGTACTTGCGCAGTGTAGAGGGTTCAACAACAGAAAAATGATTGCACACAAACTCATTGACTTCATACTCAGATCGACATATAAAAGCATACTGTAGTCGTTTGTCGCCTGCATGTCGTGCTTTATACTGTGAGTGAGCGTCAATGTAATGCCAATTAAGTCTAATTTATGCCACCTCAAGAATGTTGTGGGGTGTTTACAGTTGATATTTTTCTATGCCCATGATGGTCACACGAGCAGACTGCATCAAATTCCCATTGAGGTTAATTTGCACAGACCATTATAACTGCGTTGGCTGCAGTTATGATAAGGACTGCTGGTGAAATCCAAGAGGCTAATCATTTAGTCTTATGTTACACATGTTCACAATACCCGAGTCAGAAAAACAGGTATGAGTGACATGCATGGAACATGAATTTGCAAACATGACGTGATTCATATCTCAATTATATGAGTAAGTTGTACACCAGTGGACCACATCCACTGTGATCTGTCCCTATCTGGCCTGTCTGAGGGTATTAGTCAAATGGGGATACTGCCTGAAGTCAAACCTTCAGCAACTTGAGTACCGTAAGCCCAGGAGACATCATATGTCCACTGTTAGTTTAATACCATGAAAAGCTTTCAAGCGTCATGGCCGACCAGAAATGGGCAGTAGCACCCAATAACTTCTGAGTTCAAAACACTGTTGAAGAAAATATACATGACCCATAATTCATGCATATTTTGAGATGTATTTCATGGGTCTCTTGATTGCTTACTGTAAATCATGTTATGAAGGCCATGATAGCTATGACATCGAGTTGCAACAAATACTAACCGTTTCATTTTACACCATTTCTTCTCTTCAAATGCATATTCTATAAATAAAAATTCAGAGAAATTTTTGTACCAAGTGCAGAACACGCATTCTCAACATTCTTGGCATCAGTGATTTGGCTGCAATTTTAGGTACTTAAAATGTGGCACGGCAATGCCTAACTAGGCCAGATCCATTGCATTGTGCTGTGCTAAGGTGAGGTTTGGGGCGTTTTTTACTTTAATGTACGCAAGCCGGTGTCATGTGCGCCTGTACTAATTGCAGACTCAATGCAGAGTAACAAAGGCGTGCGTGACACCGCCACGCATACCGGCATGAGAGTAAAAACGCCAGATTTGACTAGTGTTGATAGTTTTTGTATCATTAAATGATTGACAAGTTGGAGGGATTACACAAGACTTCACAACATATACCACTCGATATCGAATATCTGCCATGTCTGATCTACATGTACTGTGTGTACAAATAATGCGGTGATCTACGAATTTACTGATGGAAGGTCAAGAATATACAGCAGCATGGCCCATGTCATTGTACTCCCTGTAGTCTCTGAAGTCACCAAAAATCATCATATGTTTTCACTCGTCTCCCTCTGGTGTGTAATGTGGTAGCAGTCCCTTCATCCTATTAGCCAATCTGTGACTTTTTTTGTTTCTAACTGCTCATGAATCAGCCGATTGCTCAGTTAATTAATTGCTATCGGTTTCTATCCTCTTCAATACACACTACACATTACGACACTGTTAGAATCACTCCAATTATTTCAACTACCCTCGGAGCACAACTTGATTAAAAGTTTGATCAAAAGGCTGATTGAATAATGATTGAAGATTGGTCAAAAGCTTGATCGAACATTAATCACAAAGGGATTGAAACCCTCCCCTTCTTCCCCATGGCTTTTTGTTTTCTACCTCCCTGTTTTACTCTTGGATATCTGTTTCCAGGTCTTCTCCTAGCCATCCAAAGTCACTCATCACAATGTACTAGGTCTCGTGCTAGTTGTGAAGTGACTGTCTGACTGCGAGACATCCCTATTACCACAGTGATGAGTTAGTCACTGAAGTGTGTTTACTACCATTTGATTGGCTAGTAGACACATGTCTGGAGCCATGTCAATGCAATCAGTGCAGTTTTGATCAGTAGCTAGGAGTAAATATAAAAATCATCCAGCTATTTCTGTGCCAGTGATGTCCCATCAACGAGGAAGTGAATGGGGAATAAAATGGGTATGTGTGATCGTAACAACGATGGCGATGATACGAGGAGACTGTGAACTCCAGCGATATAATGTCATCGTGACGTTCGAAAATGCCATTACAGTCGTGCCTCCGTACACAGAGAGGACCTGGAGACGTGCAGACGCTGCATTTGAATGCAGTAGAAATGCGTACATGTACTAGTTTAAATGCGGAGAATAAAAATCCCGCATTTTGAACTAAGTGCGGACACTGATGAGCGCTATATAGGTGGACACGCCAACATAAGAACTAAAAGTACCATCTAAATGGCCATTAATATCAGCAGCAAATACAATTAGGTCATCCAAGTACGAAAATCAGCATTTTTTATTCTTAGACAGGCTCAAAGAAGTTTTTCAGTGCATTAAGGCTGCTAGTTTAAAGCTCAAGCCTACCAAACGTGATCTGAAGTGGCATATTTGGGTCATTGGGTAGGTGAGAGGGGGACGACTACAAGATAGTTCCAGTCGAGGCCTGGAGGAGGCCTGGGTGTGCCGCAGATGTGAGGAAGTTCCTAAGTTTTGCTATAGCTACTACTGCAGGTTTTGTCAGGACTTCCACACCATCGCGAAGCCATCTTGTGGTAAATGGCTGTGAAGCTGAATGGAGAGATGTAGAGGACTTAGCTTTTAAAAAGCTGGAGGAGCTCTCATCAATGCTTCTGTACTTTTGTACTCAAATTTTGAGCATGAATTCATTCTGGATGCAGATGCAAGTCTTGATGATTTGCTCTCCATCTGCTTGTACATGCGCAGTGCATTTGAATCTCTCGGATACTTATCCTATGGATTGGAGTAGTTGCTGTCCGGAGACTGAGACTGGAGCTGCTCCAATGATCTACTGTGGGCATCCATCTATCTAAGCGTGTGCGACCGTGCTGTGTTACTCAAGGCACATAGTTACATCAGCGTATCATTGTCTGTTTCCTATGGCTATCTGTAGACGGCAGCTAGCACTTCTGTGTATCTGATCCCTGTTAATTTTTGATACATGGGGTCAAGGTCAGTTGAAGGCAGACTCATACACTACCCTTTCTCATCGGCAAGAGGAAGCTGGTTGGTGGTCAACCCGTGTCCACTACAATAACAGATGTGACAAAATACGCTTAGACCGTACCTGTGTCTGACAGACATCACAGCTAAT
>ERZ1740065.1283-NODE-1283-length-14889-cov-11.724552_pt1 | contig 14889 bp, 11 predicted proteins | sample MGYA00581738_ERZ1740065 | MGnify/ENA primary metagenome ERZ1740065 (study PRJEB43018, sample SAMN04849749) | marine metagenome | isolation source: floating plastic debris | place: Pacific Ocean | collected 2008-09-01 | study: EMG produced TPA metagenomics...
ATATCCTTCCTCCTCCCTTTCCCTCCTTCCCACCCTTTTCCCTCCTCTCCTTCCTTCCCTTTCTCCCTCATTCCCTCCCTTTCCTTTCCTCTCCCCCCCCCCTCTCCTTTCTTCACCCTCCCTCTCGTAATTCCTCCACTTAATGTTTGTAAATACAAGAATGGATACTTTGCAGTATGTATCGAATACTTGAGATTGAGAGTAGTACCAATGAGTGAGTAGAGGGTTCTACACATGGAAAGACAAAATTAGTGTAAAATATTACTGCTTCATTTAGCAGGAAAAGAACCTCTCTTACAACCCAAAGGCTACAGTCCTATCTATACTACAAGAAAAATCCAGCATCAAGTAACTTCTTCTCGCAACTTCTTCTGAGCAGCATGTTTGGTGTGCGTAGCGTTTATGTTACAACTGCATCAGCTAGCATTCTGAATACTGTGTGAGAATGCAGTGAATTCATCTACTCATTTCAGTAGTGCTATAATTCTGACTAACTACGCATCTACTCATCATGATCAGCTTGACTATCGAATGCCACAGGAGTTTCCATTTAGGAAATTACAATTAAATTTTAAGCCCTAGTTTTATACCATCACTAGATCTCTGAATCCTCATTCACATCAGAGCAGTGTGCTTGTGCCTCGACGTGGCCATGGGTGCTAATGGAGTCGTCTACCCTTGGTATTAGAGATTCGCGCTACAGGCAGAGATTTTGTTTACACCTGGGCGGAGAGAAATAAAAAGGAGGCGGTGCTTATGCTAAATACTTTCAGATTGTCGGAGATCCGTATCTATCACACTATACTTATGCGGCGCCTCATTTATGAAAAATCCTCACGTGTAACATCAAAGTTGAAGTGGTCAATACTGTGGGAGGTTATTGCCATCGTGATTCTAGAACAGAGTGGATGGTTCACACTCGGCTAATATTGAGATCCTAACGTCATCATCTCTGTACATAGCAAACACTGTGCATTCGACCGTTCACAGTGTCTCATATACTCGGATATACATAACACTGAGGAATATTACCCGGATACGTTATCCTTCACATCTGTAGGTAGAAGTTAATTTCAAAGTTGGATATTCAAGCTTAGATCATCTGCTGCCGAGTCGAACGAGGTAAGGCCCGGTCCAGTTTAGGTAGTGATGATTCTCACGTATCTGCTCAGGTATGGAGCATTATCTTACACATATGACATTTAGACAAACATTGAAACCAACTTGACCTGCTGTCACTTCCTTGGAAGTACCGTGCGAAGGTAAATGATTGTATGATATGTCGAGTCAAGTTGTTTTCTTGGGAGGTGGGAAACGTGTAGGTGAATTCCGTGAGATGAGTTGACGTAATTCCACCTCAGAAATCGTGGTATTCACATGGTTGAAGATGTTGACTTATATGATATGCAAGCTTACACCAGGTCGTGGCATTTTCAGATAGCGCTTGCGAGAGACAGTGACAAGACAAAGAGTGGTATATATCACCAGCGCACTGATATGGTTGTGTAATGTCCTGCCTCAGCACTGCAGTACTAAGCATCATTGTGTGCTCGCTGGTCATTGCTCTCCCCCAGCCCTCTCGTCTGAGGAGTAGGAGAGAGTCACCAGCCGACACCAGCGACACAAGCTCCACGGCACCGACCTCTCGTAGCCCCAAAGGTGGGTATGAGTGTGAACTCTATGTGATCTATTAGGAAAGCAGTTACCTGCGTGTGGAAGGCCCATGTTTTTGTCTATTGAGTAAATGCTGTCAAGTGGATTTTAGCAGCTCTACAAACACGTGAGGCTCTCCCCAATCGCGGTACCTGTGTAGAGACCGGCATACCTGTAGTGGCAGCAGTAGCTGGCAGCCTTGTTGTGGGACGCCACAGTCCACAGCTCAGCCAGCTCTCCACCGCTGTCACACTGTGACTCGGTCGCCAGCGCTGTTTATGGCATTCTCAGCGGCAGCCTAATGACAGTGCAGTAGCTGTTTGAGAACCATAAAGACGTCATATGGCTCTCGGCACGCCCATCACCAGTGCACTGGGGAAACAAGAGCTTCTCTGTAGGCTAAAACACTACACTCGCCTTTTGAAAAATGGAACGCAGTCCATTTTAATACGAGGGTGTCATTACTGTTTACTGTTAGCTGCGCCGACAGTACAACGTACATTGTTGTAAATACCGTAGTGGACGAGCTATTGTACAAGCAATTTATAAGGTTTTTGTCACGGCGTTCTTCCATTAGAACCAGGCGCCATTGTATCAAATGTTAAACGGCAAATAGTGAATAGTAACTGTACACTAGAAACGGTACGGATTGTCTGACCGGGACCGTGATTGTATACCCGCCTGCCTGTCAGGAAGGTTTCGCAAACAACAGTCGAATGTCTTGATTTACACCGCTGCTAAATTTACATTTTTACAAAATTTGATCCATTTGTGCAGCCAACGTTGCCATTCATGGCTTGAGTCATCAATGCTGCCGGCCAGCCGTCTGCCGTATTTCCGACTCGACCCATGAATTGACTAACGGCGTCACGCGTCACAATGATTAATTCTAAGCAGGTCTCGCGTAGCCGGCCCTCACTCCTCCAGGTGCGAAATAATTGCGTAATGATCATAAAATGCTTGTCATTTTAAAACACACGCGATCAGCATCAGACAAAAAGTCACGGTACAAATGGTTGCAAACAGCTGCCTGGTATTCAGTGGTTCATTGTGTCGAAACAAGCGAATGTAAACGCAGCAGATCTGGCCTTACCAGCACCTGCAGCCAGACTCCCTGTGATTCGTTCTTACTGCCCCTGCCACTGGCGCGTTATGAAATCGACATCTAGATAGTCATGTGTAATGAAACCGTTCTCACACCACATCCCTTGGCAATCCCTAGGAATTTGACATTTCATTATCAGTTGGTTTTTGGTAGCTCTTCATCAACTTGTGGTATTGTCCCAGTGGCTTATGTAAATATGACATTGTGGCCTCGCACTATCATGCATTGCTGTCTCCAAGCCTTCGATGCACTTATCCACTGCAATCACTCTCTTTTCTGACAGCATAGTTTCTGTTGCCATTGCAGAAATCCTGTTGCCTTCTATCGAGGGAGATTCTACTGAGACAGTAATAGGTATAGAGGGCGAGGACACAATATTACCCTGCCGTATCCACAACCGCGGCAACTCGTACGTACATTGGCGCAAAGATGGCGTTCGCATCAGCGACAAGAACAAACTGTAAGTAAACTGGATTCCTGCATGGCATGCCTACCTCCACCCGACCACTGCATGAGGTCGTCCTGTATCCTACATAGCTCTATTTTACCATCACCAGTTGACAGTAATCCTCATTGCTATGCGCCTGCCGTTATAATTGTGTGTATTGTGTGTATTGTTGTATGTGCATGCGGTCCTGTAGCTAGAGTGCTAGAGCATCTCTCTTTTCTCTCCTCCCAGCTTGAATGAGAATGAAGATCGGAAAACCTACAGGCTTGGTAAACAAAGGTAATAGTCTCTCCAGCACATACCACTCTCTTGTCTAGGCAGTACGGATTTGCTAGCACAGTTGGAAGTCATATACTAACAGTATACACGGCTGCTGCTTGTCTCCTCTCTCTCACTCCATTGTGTCTTGGCATGCTTACTAAACACTGCACTCCAGCGACAAACTACCACCGATATGCAGCGCCTCTCACCCCCCCAGTAGTGTTTAGTAGCTCTACTAACAGTTGTTGAAGCTACTGTTATTACTTTGATCATAAAATTTTTCCGCCTCTTCAATTTCAACTATGGGTCAGACGTTGAGGACAGCTGTCGTTAACATAACTCTTGGCCATTTTGAGCTTAAAAACGATAGCCGAGTATCCTTTTTATAATTGATTATTAATTGAACAGATATCAGATCAGTCACTCGAGGCTAAAGGTGAGGAAAACGTTACCATCGTCTGCTGGCACGTATACGTGTGAAGTGACTCACAACCAGGTGGAGTTGAAGAAAGTCTACATCCTCCAAGTAGAGGGTCTACCGAGGCCGGCTGAAGATCAATTTAAGGGTAGGTTACCGATACCCGCCTCTACGTCGTTGGTCGGGACCTGAGTCTACTATGAGTGGTACTCCATTGCAGGAGAGTTGAGGTGGGCCGATGCGGAGAAGAACGCTGAGTCGACATACATGCCTGTAAGAGGCAAGACCTTCACCTTCGATTGCTCAGTGAAAGGCAGGCCTAACATAACCATCGACTGGTTCTGGAACAACCGGACAATTGTAGAGAATGACCGGCGTGTGGCCTGGGCTGACGGCCAAGAGGTAGATAGAACGCACTTTTGTCATTCTGTTATTGTTTAGTGTTTGCTTGCGATGATGATTGGGTCTATCGTTGTTCGTAGATTAAGTACAAGCCGGGATTGTCTGCTGCCAAGGCTCAGCTAGTCATGAAGCCAATACTCCGGCAGAACGACGGCAACAGCTTCTCGTGTCGGGCAAGTCAAATCGAAAATGGCACCACGGTAAAAACGTTGGAGAGAATATTCCATCTCATGGTGAAAGGTACGTACTAAACTCAGTAATGGATGGATGTGGATCTACTTGGCAGCCATCTTACTCTCGGTTTCTTCAGATACGGACATTCCTCTCACCATCGTCAATGACAACAAGGAACCATTGGTGGCTGTGATCGGTACGAACTTCACGTACGAATGCCGTCTGCTGAAGGCGCACATGCAGGACCAGCTGGTCTACTACCACTGGTTCAAAGTGAAAGAATTCAACTACTCGAACAATCAGTACCTGACTGACGACAAGTGGCAGAATTCGCCTGCCTCCAGCCCTGTGCTAGAGTTGACGGATGTGTCACCTGACGACGAGGGTCAATACATCTGCTCAGTTCAGGACAACGATGATCTGGACTACAAGGTCTTCAATGTCTCAGTACGACACCGGGCACCACCTGTCTACGGTGAGAAGGCGCTACCTCGCTTCACACGTCAGCCCCGGCTAGCCAGCCTGTGTTCTAAGTTTGGTTTATTGTGTTCTACAGGGTCGTCTTCTGCAGCCGCTCCTGACAAGAAGGAGAACATTTTACCGCTGGTTATAGGTGTTCCAGTAGGCTGTCTCCTGGTCATGATTGTAGTTGTCTTCGCCGTTTGGAGGCGACACAAGAAGCCCACAGAGCCGCTAAAGAAACACATCATATTCTTGAATCCGGTGAGTGATATTTAGCAGCGATCTGGTCAGTAGAGACCTGCCGCTTACATTCTCCCTCTACCCCTCTCTCACCCCCCTCTCCCCTCTCTACCCCTCTCTCACCCCCTCTCCCTCTCTCTTGCCCCCCTCTCCCCTCTCTCCCTCTCCCTCTCTGATCAGTAAAGGCCTGTCGCTTACCGTCTCTCTCTAATAAACCGTGCACTAAAAGCTCGTCGGACTCTATCGCTCCATCACCTCCACCGTTGAATCACACGATTATCAAATTATTGGTAATCATCTGCTCAGGCTTTTTGCTGGATTACAAGATGTAAACCCATGGATTTGTATCCATGACAACGCCAGCTAGCAGGTGTTTGTAACATGGGTTAGGGAGCATATTTGTGGGGTTTTTGGGTGTTGGAGTTTTCCTACGTTCTAACATCGGCTCTGGGAATGATGGTTCTCTCTCTATCCAGAATGAAGACTACGACCAGGTATATGTTAAGGACTCGAACTCAGACCTGGTGATGCCGCTGATGCCTCAGGTTGCCATTCAGGGCAGGCACCGCCTCTCATCCGAGATCACGTCGTACGCCGACTATGAATTCCCTCTCGATGAAGAGTGGGAGATACAGCCAAGAAACAGGTACAGCTAGCTGCCCACACGTAGCATTGGACAGATGCATCTAGTGCAGTCAGCGTTTGTGTGCTTATTGACACCCTCCTAAACGGCAGCGGCCAGTACAAACATGTGTCAGCAGTAACATCTAACCGTGCCTGCCTGCTACTGCGTAATAGAATAGGTACAACTTCTCTCCCTTCACTGAGTGAGAGAAAGAACGTGCACCGGACAAAGGCAGCAGGTACACAATTTGATGAGAGAGTGGTCGTTTCCTACTGTCCAGGCCAGTGGCTCTCAGTGATTTACAATAGGAAGTCCAAGGAGTGCTGACTGTTTATTCTGTCCAACGTAAACTAACGAGTGTAGTTATTCAATCCTGCCTCCACAGGCCGTAGGATCTAAAGAATTTCCATCCTGCAAGATTATCTCAGGCTTTAGCCTGACAATCCCCATCCGATAATGTCTGTGAGAGCCTCACTAGCCATGTGACAAACGCAGACGCACCTGTGTGGGGTCTATTTGTGTGCAGCGTGAACACGCAGCGTGAACACGCAGTGTGCTGTGTTTTTATAGAGGATTATGTTTGAATACCAGAGCCGGCTCCTGCACTCGCTATCTTTTACCGTTGGAATGTTTACTTCAATCTCACACAGCAATTCATCACTGATGAAAAATTAAAAACCAGAAACAAAAGCTCCAACTGTCAGGTAGTGGGAGAAATAGAGCTGATCATTATTTTGGGATTAATTCAGAAATTCGAGGGGCCAGCGAGCCGAGGGAAATAATCCCATCAGCATCACGTCAGCGCCGGACGATGTTTGATCTGCTGTAGTTTACATGTTTTGGTTGTAATCCAGTTAGCAGCGACAAGCGGTGTCAGTGTCAGTCACCACGGCAGCAGCGCTGCTGATTACGTTACGCCCTGGCCGTTTGGTACTGATGCTGCTGCCGCCACTGCTGTAGACTGTCTCTTGTTTCTCCGGCGCTAACGATAGTCGTATTATTTCTCACAGGGTTCGTCTGATGCACATGCTGGGAGAGGGCGCCTTTGGATGCGTCTTCTACGCTGAGATGAAACCGTCGCCAAATGATGACTTCAGTGGACCCGCCCAACCCGTGGCCGTCAAAATGTTGAAATGTAAGATGACGGCAGTATCAGCTGGTTCAAACATCTCGTTCTCTCCTCTTGATAAGGACTTCAGCTCTGGTTTCCAATGATAGAGCTGACCTATATCTCTTGTCCTCTCTAAAAATGATTGGAGAGGTCAAGTGCTGGTGGCTTTGGTCCGACCACTGTTACTTGAAGATGGTAGAATGAGCAGTCGGCTCTTTGATGTGCAGTTTATCAGCCCTGTACGAGAGTCGGCCAGGGCCTTTTGTACACCTGTGGGTATTGTCTTCATTGCAGCCGACGCCACCAACAGAGAGCTGGTGGATCTGGTGCAGGAATTGGAGGTGATGAAACGCTTTAATCAGCACGAAAACATCATCAACCTGGTGGGCTGCATGACTCAGGAGGGACCTCTCTATGTCATAGCGGAGTACGCTCGGCACGGCAACCTGCGCGACTTCCTGCGCACCCATCGTCCCATGAATTCATACGGCAGCCGTCTGCTGAACCCCGCAGACGACATACAGCTCACTCATAAACACCTTGTGTCATTTGCTCACCAAATCGCAGTTGGCATGGAGTACCTGGCCACCAAACAGGTACCGACCGTCACCGTACTCTCCTCTCATCCAGTGGCTCTTATAAGTGTAGATATAGTCCATTATCGCCTGGAGTGCTGTTTACCTTCACACGATCTACAAAACTGAACAAGTCGTGATTCATGGTGAGGGAAGCACCCTATTGAGACGTGATTTCGACTGCACCGGCCTCTATTAGTTATTCAAATATGCCTGAATATTATTACTGCATGAATACGCCTATGAGATGAGTAAGGGGCGATACAGTCATGCATTTACTGGTACATGTGGAGGGCTGAAATCGGGACGGTATTCCGGCAGTGTCCGATGTCGGACACTGCAGACGTCACCTCGCAGTTTACGACCAGTAGTGCGATAAGATAGCCCCTCATAACCATGTGTCTGCTGCAATCAAATCGTAAAATGGCATATCTAGCACGCTCGTGGCTGCTGCGAAATCTCAGCGGCTAAAAATCCCTGTCCACACCTGAGCTTTATCAGTCAGTGCAGCTGATCTTATGGTTTTCAACGTCTTTTCGCGCTCAAGTGTAGCTTTCTGATAAAGATGGTCCCAGTCATATCTTGTATCTTTTCACATTTGTTTGCCAAACGCTGGTTTATCTACTATGTCACCAATGATCTGTGCCAAAGTAGCTACTTGGTGCTCCATGCCTCAAATTATGGCCTAAACACGCTACTGAATTTCAGTGCCTACACCGAGATCTGGCAGCCAGAAACGTGCTGGTGGCAGATGACTACATACTAAAAATAGCGGACTTCGGCCTGTCCAGGAACATCGCCCAATCCGACTACTACAAGAAGGTGACGGAAGGCAAGCTGCCCATTAAATGGATGGCCCCGGAAGCACTGATCGATCGAAAGTACACTACCAAGAGCGATGTGTGAGTGTTGTACCCTTAATCGGTGTCACGCGATCACAGTGATTATGAATGGCAGCGCTGTGTGAAAGCCTGTTTCATGTCAGCGTCTATTATGCAATTTATGCTGAGACAAGATGTCAGTTGCGTTGATTAGTGACACTACTGAGTCAGCCATTACTGGTCGTTCTGCTCTTCCTCCTCCCGAGACTGGCTGTCCTGCTCGGCGACCAATCAAATGTCTCGTTCACTCACCGCTACTAGCGCTAATGTTAGGCTGGTCAAACACTCAAGAGATTTTTTCGAGAAAAAAAAACCAATTGGCAATTGTTCATGACAATACTAGAGGCGAGAAACATAAGCCATGTACAAATGTCATCAGTGCTCTAACGGCTTGTAATCGGTGCTCCATCGACTCTCCAGTGTGAAGATGCTGCTAGCTTTGAGTAAACAGACAGTAAGTGCCGGCATTAGTCTAAGCCCTGTGACTAGAAGCAATAACCAGCCGTAATTGGAATGTCTTCTTGTAAAAGGTCACTATCAGCTAGGCTCCATCCAACATGGCATTCGTTCTCTTACAGATGGTCTTATGGTGTTCTACTCTGGGAGATATTCACACTTGGCGGTAATCCCTACCCTACGGTGCCTCATGAGAGGCTTTTTGAGGTACTAAAGGAGGGCCACCGAATGGACAAGCCTCCCTATAGTTCATTGGAGATGTACACGATAATGCGCCAGTGCTGGCAGCACCACCCCGCCCAGAGACCGGCGTTCGGAGAGCTAGTACAGGACCTGGAGAGGATACTGACGTTTACTGCTAGCGATGTGAGTACAGCCCACTCCCTCCCACTGACCAGAGGAATGGGCGGGAACTGGTTGTTGACTACTGACTTGCCCAATATTGTTGCTGGCAGCTCTTGGGCTGCAGACGTTACTACTTGTTGTTGTTCGTCTGCCGGTGGAGAGAGGGGAGAGCCGGCTTACAGGAACTTAGTATTTAGCTCTTAAGAAGGGTGTCTGTGATTAGCAAAAATTCTTAATTAACTTCGTGAATGCATTAGCAGGATGCTTTGGCTCAAAGAATACGTTTATTCAATAAAACGCAGTTATTGTTTTTAATAAACACTGAATGATAGCCCTTGTATGGGAGATAATGATAAACAGCGGTGATGTAAAAGCCTTCAAACCGCTGTACTGCCTACTCTCCACTCATCCCTCTCTACTTGTGGCCAGGATGAAAGGCTGATAGCCAACTCTCTCACCGCCAGCAGCATGGGAGCGCCTGCCTATGTCTGTCCAGACCTGCTGTGACATCTTGATGACATTAAAGTACTAATACGGTTATGTAACTCTTCCCTCTCTCTGTACTACAGGAGTGCCTAGATGCTGACTGTTCCCCTCTTACCTCTCCCTGCACCAGCACCACTAGCTGTGAAGGAGCGGACCCAGATCAGCTCCCTCCGCCCCCTGGCATGGTGTAAGACTGTATCCACTCGTTCCGATAGGATCGTACAGATAATCAAGCCACAGGATCTACTATTGTGATCTACCTTGAACCTACACCGGGTCACTCATTTCCCAAAGACGTCTGTTTTATTCGCTATTTTCTTATTTTCTAACATATTCTGGCTGGTCTTACTTGAGCCGTTTTGGCCATCCCTCTGGAATGGGTGATGACTACAGGATGAAAAGACTTGCATTTTTCTAGATATTCTTTTGTGAACTGCCACCACCTAGTCTTCAAGTCCTGCAATTATGATCATGAGCATAATGCATTGAAACAGTGGCGCACGCGTCTGCTGCCGTTCTCTAGGATTGTATATAAACACTATATGTGTATGTACGTATGTATCTCAACTCTGTACAGTATGCCTTCAACGCTGGCATGAATCATCATTACCGACCTATTTTCGTAAATAAATCTGCGTTTTCTCTTGAAGCTGAGCGAGTTTGATTGAGTCTGCTACTCAGCACTGTTCCTTTCTTGCCTACTAACCGTTGTCACATGACAGCTGTGGAGCTTCGTCGATTTCATGCTAATTGAATCATGAACAGCGTTTCTGAGATAAAGATTGATTCCTCTATTAACATAATATATCACATTCCTCCAAAATCTCTGAATACCAACGAGCCGTGGTCGCGGCTATTTGCATGTCGCGATAACTGGGGTCTGCTGCTGTGTCAGAGACGGAGAGAGGGTCCAGGCACCGAGTCATTTATCATCTCTATCAATATTGCAGTGTGAAAAAGCTGATAAAAGCTATGACCTTAGCTCCAGTAGTGAGTGATGTCGCCAAGTGAGGAGCTCGTGACATGAGCCACCAGGCTGGCCTGTCAGCCTACTTGATCATCGGTTGTCATTGATCTCTGATAGCTGTCAGTTTCATGGGTCCAACGATGGTGGTGCCAAATAAACGTTTGAACTGGTCTCCATCAACTAAACAGTTGTAAACAAGCGCGCAATATTCATCATCGCGTTCCATAAATGGTCTTGTTTGCTTTTGTCATCATCATCTTGGATTGGGAAACGTTCTGGTCTATAGGCAGCTGTGGTGAACCTATTTATCACCTGTTACACTGATGAAATCATGCTGCAGAAATGAATTTGCCAACTTTTGTGGTTGTTCTTCGAGGCATCGTGGCCGGCTGTCAACCTCTGATTGGGCGTATGAGGCGGTGGTGATGAGTTTTATGTCTATCAAACTAAAGCGGCAGCCTGCTGTCGATCCATGACCCCAGCTCTGTTACTAAACAGCCTCTCAATAAAGTGTGGCTGCCGCTCTGCCCGCAGACATCCAGCAGCGATTTTAGTAGCTGTAAACAATAAACAAGAAGCAGGACAAGCGAGTTCATTTAGCGATGCTTTTTTAGAGATGGTCATCACTGTTTAAAACACTGTTAAACTCAATTAACAAGCTGGTTCTGGCGTACAGAGACCCAGATGGCTGTGATTAATCCAGCGAGATGAAAGGGCTGGGGTGAGGATGAGAGCTTGATGTAGGCTTATCGCGTTAGGCGCATGGCTGCCACACTTCATCTTTAATGAACTAACGAGCAGCAGGTTAAAAAAACGCTGTCTTTGCGCCAGGAAACACGAGCTGCATTAACTAATAGCCAGAACATGAATATTACTGACAGGAAATGCTTATTTCCCGCTCTCACTCTCTCCACCCTTCAACCCAGAGGCATCTGCTCAGTGCTAGTAATAGATGGCAATCTGTGGGTCCCGAAATACTGGAGATTCAGCTCGTATGAACTTTGAGAAGCCATAACTCAGAACCCTTACTCCCTCCCCTACAGCTAGGATTCTGCCATATTGAAGCTCAGCTCAGCGATATCTAACCAATAAGCCACAGAAGAACATTAGGAAACCATTGATAGCAATTTCAGCTCAAAAATCTGACTGCAAAATACTGGGTAAATGCGGGAGACTTTGTCTTGTACGGTGCTCCTCCTCTCCACTCTAGGTCCTCACTTCTTCCTTCTCCATAGCACAGGGCTGGTAGGAGTCAATCACTCCTCATGCCAGTAGCAGTCGCTCTTGTTTATTTCTAGTGAGGGGAGGTCGTGTTACGACAAAAATAAATGTTGCAATTTCATCAAAGCTCAGATAAGCTCTCTCCCGAGTCAACATAGATAAACTACGACTCTCTGCTTTGTCTCATAAATCCTGCTGAATCATCGATACAGAATATGCAGCATCCTGCACCGGAATACATATTTACAAACTATTAGATCATCGTACACGCATGCATCAGTACACACCCTAACCGTATACATACAGCCGTCCCAGGCCATAGACACATACCCTAACAGCATAGATACAACCATCCAGACCATCGACACATACCCTAACAGCATACGTACAGCCACCCAGACCATAGACACACACTAACTGTATACCCACCATGCAGTTTATCGATGGGCACTGTGAGGCCTCGACTCTCACTACCCCCTGAATTGGGTGATGCAGCTAATGCACTAATGTATCTGGGAGGTAGAAGAAGTTTGCCGCCGATTTCCCAGGGTGATGAATCTGGCTAGGCCTAATGTTATTTATTGAAATATCAAGCTTGCAAACAGCAAATAGCTGGTCACATTGCACTGATTCACCCGCAGGTGTATATCTTACAACAGTTAGGCCTCAGTCAGCTCCCACAAATCTTTGACTAGAGAACGGAATCAATTCATGAACAAATGACAACAAAACATGGCTGTCCTTCAGCAAGTAAACAACTCATCTATTGTGCTGGCAGAGACCATCTCTTGAGACAATGGCTCGCAATTTAGGGGTGGAGGCGGAATGAATGATTCTAATGTTCGTTAGAATATTACAGGTGACACCTGACTGTTTGCTGCAGTAAAGACGTTGCCGATCACATCAAATTACATGCCGAAAGAAAATACTAAGAACAAGCTTCTACACAGCACAGGCTGGCAGTTCTGAACCGCTGCTTGATGGCTAGTATACGCATGCTCGCCTCTATTGACCAGGCATGAATTGAAATCGGAGTTGACACCTCGTTGCTAATACACACACATGCTAGTCGATTGGAAACTTGACATCAATTCACGATATTTGGAGCGTTGCTGTCGACCTCGGCATCCATTGAGCTCATTCATGCTGTCGATTCAATAGCAGCAGACACATGGCCGGAGAACACGAATCTATACATCCGTAGTAGACCTGCTGCCATTTTCATGCCAGCTTTCTGTAGATGGTTGATGACGCACTAGGGAGAAACCAGACGGGATCGTATCCTACCATGTTGATACATCACACAACAGTTCAGGCTATATTTTCCCCACGGAGAGTCAAGCTGTATTTTCATTGGACTGCCCTGGCTCTCGGCACACATTGACAAGATTCTCAGCTGTTGGGAAACGCTGAACTGTGGGAAAATGGATGTAGGGAGGGATTAACAAAGTGGATGTAGGATTCTGGGGGTTGCATCCATTGGACTACGACCATCATCATGGAATCATAAAGCTTTAGCGGTGGTGTGTTAATCACGGATAATAAAAGTTCCAGATCAACGCAATATGGGCCTGCTTTCCATGAACCTCAACTGTTGGCTGGCTACTTAACCAAAGTGTGTCTGCCAAGTGGTAGATCGAAGCGGTGAATGTACTTCATAACACACAGCACTTACTCGTGTATGTATGGAGTGTGAACTGGGCCACAGCTGCCCAAGCAGGAAAGCTTGCTGCTGCCTGCCCTCCCATTCCTGGATGGCTCATCCTGACAGCAGTGTCATAACAGCCTATTTATTTTGAACACAAATACTGGTGCAGGCAGTGGCACCATCCAGCGATAAAGTAAACCATTGAGGGCCACAGGATAACTGACTTCCATACCAGCAGAACTGAAGGGAGTATTTCTAACCAACCACCTTTACTCGGCCGGCCTGCGAATAAATTTCATTTTAGAAAGTGTAGTATTAGAATAAAATCAACGCCACGCAGACACGTATACATCCTGGGCGCAGTAAAAAAACAGCCATTCTTTAGATGAGCTGAGAAGAATACTTGACATTTCAGCTTACAGTAGCGGTAGACAAATGGACAAACCAGTTCAGCGCATGCATTGACTTGTTGGATCTGAGTATACGTATAATACAGAACACACAGAGCATACGGACCATCAATACTAACACGGTATATAAGATTAATCGTCATCACCATCATATTAACGTGGCTTGGCTTCCACGCATTGCTATACAAAAATATTGCACAGAGAAAAGTTTATAATTAGATCCACCTAATGGTCGAATGAACTGCTAGCAACTAGAGTTCATGTGAAGAGAGAGAGGACAACTCTGATATATGGCAAAATTGCGCCGCTACGGGGCGGGAGGCAACGGGTCAGGTTTGGCGTCTGTGATGTCGGGCTGCTCGATTTGGTATGTGATCAAATACTCCGGGTAGGCCTGCAGAGACAATTCGCAATCTATGAGTGTCCAATGGAGGGATAGAGGGTGAGTATGGCGGTTAGGGGTAGCTATAGGGGCCGTCGTTATGGCAAACAGGAGCAAGATGTGAAACCAAGAGGAAGGTGGCGCTAGATGCAGATAGAGAACGTAGATACTATTAGATACAGACCTGTTCGCCTCGGTAGACGACGTACTCGGCGTACGCCAGCCCGCCCACGCTCGGCCTACCAGTCACCGAGTGGTGACCGGGTGGCGCGTGCGCCATCTTGATTGCACTGAACACGAGAAACGACTTTCCGAGGGTCACCCGGCAGAGGACTAACTGCCTGAAATGGTAACGGGATTACGGTGAGTGCAGCGCAGACGGTCAGACAGACAGCGATGAGAGAGGGAAGACAGCGAACCTTTGGCATTGGTAGCAGGACTTGTCCCTGTGAGCTGGGCAGCCTGTACCACCCCCGATACCATAGACATACTGGTTACTCTTCGATGAGTTCTCAGCAAAATAAATACCTGGTAATAAATACAGAAATCAATGAGCATGGTGTTTGGAGAAAGGGAGAGAGAGAAAGGAGGGGAGAGGGGAGAGGTGCGGAGAGGGGAG
>ERZ1740065.1284-NODE-1284-length-14886-cov-12.440361_pt1 | contig 14886 bp, 16 predicted proteins | sample MGYA00581738_ERZ1740065 | MGnify/ENA primary metagenome ERZ1740065 (study PRJEB43018, sample SAMN04849749) | marine metagenome | isolation source: floating plastic debris | place: Pacific Ocean | collected 2008-09-01 | study: EMG produced TPA metagenomics...
TATTCTTATATTCTGCGCTATCTAGGGCTGGCCTTATATTCTTATATTCTGCGCTATCTAGGGCTGGCCTTATATTCTTATATTCTGCGCTGTCTAGGGCTGGCCTTATATTCTTATATTCTGCGCTATTTATAAAATATTCTGTGTAATTTAGATCGTAGCGCAGGAGCCGGTGGTCAGAATGCTCGTGACAAGTCGACGATCAAGAGGCTGCTCATGTATCGGGGAGGCAAACCAACGAGGTACTGTTACAGTAGTGCCTACCTACGCTATTAGCATACTCAGCTGAAGAACGAACGATAGACAAACTTCATGGACCACATTTTACAGCATACTGCAGACAAAGTAAATGGAGCCAAATCGTATTAGTCACAGAGAGATATTCACATGATGCCATCGGCGGGTGTGAATGAATTGGTGACTAATTGTCTAGATATTGATAGACAGCTCCATTCCTCCAATTGAACACCAAATATTGACCTCAACAGTTTCATTGAAACTCAACAAAATTATAATCAGTCATATCTGGCATTGTATTCGCCTGTCGGTATGGAGTTGAACCTGCTGGTCATGTAATTGAATGCTACATGATCATCACTGGAAGAGGGTGCTGCCTATTAGCTACCTTAATTATTGTATTTCATTATTAGGTAAATGCTGTTTGTCTTACAGAAATTCAGCAGGAAAAATCACGAAGGCTGCTCCCTATCAATCCAGACTGCCATCTGGTACAGTAGCAAGGGTCGCGCCAAACAGGAAATGGTTCGGTAAGCGCAACATCACTGAACATGTGTCATGAAAAACTGCCTCTGCTGCTTTACTTCCTATGATTGGGTTGAACTATGGCCAAACTGTGCTATGTTATGTGTTTTAGGTAACACACGAGTCATAACACAAAATGCTCTCCAGCAGTTTCAGAAGGATATGGGTGACGTGATGAAGGATCCATATAAAGTGGTCATGAGGCAGACCAAGTTGCCGATCACACTGCTCAACGAGCGTTCCAAGGTAATGCAGTGACCTTGGTGCACTTGTATACCTGCTGTCAGCCTTCTTAGTCGTGTCCACATCCATTGATGTTGAGTTACACATTATTCAGTATTCAGATTCTTAGTTGGCCCGGCCACACACTCTCGACTCGTGTACTCGCGAATTGTACAAGTGTGTGGCTGGGCCTTTAATCGGCCATATTTTGTGACGTTCCAGTATGCGAGAGTCCATCTTCTGGACACGGAGCCGTTTGATAATACGTTTGGTAAGAAATCGCAGCGGAAGAAACCGACTCTCAAGGTTGGGGATATGGAGGTGAGGATGTCCATTAGCAGCGCCGCTCGTAACTCATCCAGTAATCCTAAATGATTTACTCAACTGTCTCGGCATTTTGGATAGAAAGTAACTGTCTTTACAGAATATGTAATTCATAAGCTGCTGTATATTGCTATTATTATATTATACTTGTAGTTGTTGATGCAGTCCGGCTGTGTATTCTATGAGAGGATTATTGTAGGTCTTATAGCCAAGATTCAGCTGCCTCAAGCATGAATGTGTGCTAAGGTTATGGCGATATCAACAAATATACTGTTTTATCTAGAGCATGATTCAGAAAGTCGAGGCTGCCCAGCAGGATTATACTGTTGAGAAAGATTCCAACGTAGAAGTTGATCTGGGAGGAGTGAAAGACGAACCGTCACCCATGGTTTTCAAAGCTGGTCAGTCAAAGCGCATATGGAATGAGCTGTACAAGGTGAGCGTGGGTGTATAGAAGGTTATTTCGTGCTGTGATCACCTCTATCAGCATTCATCCTGATCTACTCACAGGTTGTCGACTCTTCTGATGTTCTAATCCATGTTCTGGATGCAAGAGACCCACAAGGTACTAGATGTCCTCAGGTTGAAAAATACCTGAAGAAGGAAGCACCACACAAGCACCTGATTTTTGTGCTGAATAAGTGCGACCTGTTGCCTACCTGGGCCACAGTATGTAACTTATCTTTCAGTTCTTTCTCTACTATATTTAGTGAATTTTAATCCTAGATGAGCTATTCATTACAGCGTAAGTGGGTAGCCATACTGTCATCTGAGTACCCTACTCTGGCATTCCATGCCAGTATCACCAATCCATTTGGAAAAGGTGCCTTGATTCAGCTGCTTCGACAATTTGGCAAAGTAAGTAATTGTCTTGATCATGTAGTCATTTCCACACTGACAACCTCCTAGTTTCCCAATGGTCCAATAAAATCCTTTCCACCTCTCCCACTCTCCCTCCCATTCTCACTCATGAGCCCACTCCCACTGCTGCTCTCCACTCCTCCCACTCCTGATCCCGTTCCCACTCCCACTCTCCATCCTCCTTGTGCTCTCACTTGCACTTCCCTCTCCCATCTTGAATAACTAGTGACAGCTCACTTTTCCTTGGCTACAGTTACATTCGGACAAGAAGCAAATCAGTGTTGGGTTTATTGGATATCCCAATGTCGGCAAAAGTTCAATTATCAACACATTGAAGAAGAAGAAAGTGTGCAATGTTGCTCCCATAGCAGGAGAGACAAAAGTAAGCTTACTAGATTCTTACTACCACTTCCGTTCAAGTCCTTGTTATCATCTGAGTAAACTGCACTCCTCTCTGCTGCTCATCATGGCACATCATGGTTGCTATTACTATCAGCAATTTACTGATGGGAGAGTCTTTCACTGTTGGCTTGCCTGTGTCAATGTAGCTGAAGGTACATTGCTAATCAATTTTCACATAGGAGTATACAATATAGAGTGATCTATCTCGTTCGATAGATCGGGCTCCAGGTACCAGCTGTGGAGCGCTTCTGCTGCTTTTGTTAGTAATGGAAACATTGCTGCAATGGTGGCACTCAGTTACAACAGTTGTATCTTTCACTCATTTTTGATCAGTTGGTGCTGTAAGAAGAGTTGGCTTGAGCCTCCCCAAATGCTAATACAGTTGGGTATCAGTCTCCATCTACATGTAGATGCTTTCATTTTTGTAGCACAACTTGTGTTTTGTTGTATCCGTTTCTATTTATGACCAATGGTAACATAGAGAAATATGCTTAACAGATGATAGCATGCTGCGCTAGTCTGCACCAAGTAGAATATTGAGACTCATTAAGGCTATCTGACTGACTATACATGTAGGTAGGCAATGTTCTTTCTACAAACAGAACCATTGAATATCAATCAAAGTATTAGTTCCATTACATGGTCCACGGTTTTAGCTGATGGAGATAGTGATGTTTTATTGCCATCTCTCCACACGTAGTCCAGCTTACGTCTTCATCTGATAAACCATTGCTAGCTAACAAACAGCAAGACCTGTAGGAAGGTCATGAGCGTCTAGTGTTGCTATAGAAGGCGAAAACCTCTTCATGTCAGAAGTAGTGATTCTGTGGCAATGATATGTATCCGTGGTTCACGTGTGTTCTAGGTGTGGCAGTACGTGACTCTGATGAGACGAATATTCCTGATCGATTGTCCGGGCGTCGTCTACCCCAGCGGTGATACAGAAACAGATATTGTGCTCAAAGGTTGGCCAGTATTCCTACCATCTGTTTGCTGAGATATGTAGGAACTGTATGCAACTGATATGTGTTCATTGGTTAGGTGTGGTGAGGGTGGAGAATGTGGGCACACCTGAAGATCACGTATCCGAAGTATTAAGGCGAGTGAAGCCTGAGTATATATACAAAACTTATCACGTTACGTCATGGGCTGACCACGAGGACTTTCTCGAACAGGTGGCAAAACGATATGGCAAGCTTTTAAAGGTTAGTAACTCCCCCACGAGTAGATGTGTTTAATGTGCCTGTTGTATTAGAATGCATAGTTTGCCTATTTTCCAGAAAGGCGAGCCAGATATCCAGACAGCAGCAAAGATTATACTCAATGATTGGCAGAGAGGTAAAATACCTTATTTTGTCAGGCCACCTGGCAGTGATGATCACCAGGTAGGGCACGAAATCACGATATACAGTGTCTAGTTGTCTGGCCACCACTGAGAGGCCACCACTTAGAGTATGTATATTGTTTAGTTGACTGGTACTATGGAAACGAAACCAAGTTCTAATCAGAGCTGTAATCCGTCATCATCACAGAATGAGGACAACAATCCATCATTGAAAACTGCACATCAAGGTGGCCTGAACCTCGAGGTGGAACAGGACTATGAAAAACTGAAGGTATGCTAGCTTAGATTCCTTTATAAAGACAGATTTTGATGGGGATCATTGTCTAACAGGTTGAGTCGGAGTTCAATGCTGATGATGCCGATGATGGCGCTCAAGCGATATCAAGCGATATCAAGCAGACATGTGAAGTCCAAATGGATTCATCATCCAATGATTTCACTGCCAGTGGCAAGTCTCAGAGTCATAGCCCCATAGAAGAAGGTGATTGTGAAGAGACAGCGATTCTAGCTACGTCCAGTGGTGTTTTTCACGTGTCCGATCAGGATGCAATGAAGGGTGAGCTTCCAGCCTTGGTCATATCTTTAGATTATCAGCGCCATCATTAGGTGACTAGTCAACATGGCGCCTCATTAATTTGATTGCAGTTTAACATGAAGATTAGCTTGTCTGCACCACATTCATGCATGATCTTATATACCCAGTGTTCACGGATTTGTGATTTTTTTGTAGGTGCTAAAGCTAGACACGTAGCTCGAAAAATGCCCAACGATGACACTGCTGAGGATGCTAATGGTCTCCCCAGGCACAGCAAACTTACTGCCAAGCAGGTAGGCCTATTGCTTCCTAGTTCTAATGTGCAGTCTCCAGGTTCATAAACTGGCCCATACCCCTGTCTGAACAGTCACTATGATACTCCTTGTCTACTAAGTCTCCAATCCAGTGGAATGTTATATACAATAGATATACTTTATTCAATGTTTCAGAGAAGAGCATTGGAGAGGAAGAACAGGCCAAAAAAGACTGGAGTTCACTATTATGAGACGGCAAATGTCAAAAACCGAAATTTGCGCAAAAAGGCTGTCAGTAAATAATTGCCTCCTACATTTATTTTGAGATTAAAAACTGACTTGACACTCAGTCTTGTGTCATTCGAATACGAGCAGCCATCCGTCTGCATTACAGCTCATCTCTCATCAGCAACTCTCCATAGTCAGTAGCCTCACTGCCAACCCATAGATCATGTTGATCCAGTATCTCATCCTTGGTTAGACTACCATCTCTGCTCGTATCAGATGCTTCCATGAGATGAGCTGCTTCCTCCGAAGCTATAGACTCTATATTTGGCGCGACCCACTTTAGAACTTCATCTTTATCAAGATATCCATTAGAGTCTTCATCATTATGATTGAAGTTCTCTCTAGTACCAGTTAAATCCTCCTCGTTTCCTAAAGTATGAAATATTTTCCAATCAACTAATTCCAGTGTTGCTAAGACACCCATTTCTGTCATAAATCATCATATCTAACTTACTCGTCTCAAACACAGGATTCTTTAAATACTCCTTCAGCTGGATTTTACCATCTTTGTCTGTGTCATACTCATCCATCACACGTTCACTTTCAACTTCACTCATCCTATCATAATCATAAGGATGGAGGAAAGCAGAGTACTCTTCCAGGCTTAGCTGGTTGTCTTTGTTCTCATCAGCTGCATTAAACTTTGCCTTGTCGTATTTAAGGTTCTGGGTAATAAACAGCAGTTACAGGTAAAGAACGATTCAATCATAAAACTAGACTGTTTCAAGATGAACACTGACTTTGATCAGGAGTGCTTTGGCTTCTGGATCGTCAAGTTCAGATTCCTGGTACTCTTTTAGACTATCCACATCCATTTTGTAAACAGCATAAATATGCTCTTCCCACGTTAGACTTCCATCTTTATCTGTATCATCCTGCTCCATACTTTCTTCACTCTCTTCAATATTCAGCTTTCTAGATGGTAAGTCATCAAAATCAGTTGATACAATCATGTCTGCCATGTGTTTAAATTACACTAGTAGATGTGAAATAAAAATCTACTTCAGGAAAGATCCCATTTCATACCACTACTGCATAGGTAGGCTGCACACTGGATACTAACACAAGCGACCTCTTTATCCAGTTCACTAGTTCATCGATTTCAATTGTTCCACTATTGTCTTCATCCATCTGGTGCACTAGCTGGGCAAGTCGTTCTTTTGCATCTTCAGGCGACAAATGAGAAAATTCCTCAACAGCGTCTTCAGAGCCTATCAAACAAAACAACACGTTACTATTGCATAATTTGTTGAACCAAATTTTTGATATAGACAAGTGTAGCTCACCTAAGATAGCCTCATGATCGAAATCTTCATTGTGTTCGCCATCAGAATCATAATGCACCTGGTTGAGAGTACCATGTCGCTCTGATTCTTCTTCTCCATGACAGATTGTGATGAGCAAGATGCCAATGAATAGTTCTATCCTCTAGATAGATAACAAGAAGATAATCGAAGTAGAAGTGGGAGTTAGCACAGACGAACAAATGAATAGTATCACTAGTAACAATAACAAACCTGCTATTAACTAGTTGCATACGTATGTGATAAGAAATGGGTAAAAACATACGCGTTGAGCTAAAACTGGAAGTTGTGGATAGTAGGCTTACCATGGTGAGCAGTGCTGTAAACGAATTCACTAAATAAATAAATACAGACGATTCTCAGCCGAGTTAGTTCGAATAAATATTATTGCAGTAGATGTAGAAAAGTAGGACTGCCGCAAGGATGAGACTCGGAGACTCTAATAACACGAGGGAAGTGGAAGAGTTGACGTGTTCACCGTAGTACTCGCTGGCAAGTTGTCCCTCTCCGGTTTCTTCACAGGTGACCCGTGAAAAAAATTCGTCCAATTACTATCTGTCGGCAGAAAGGTCAAAGCGGAGAGGAGAAGCGGACAAGCGGCGAGTGGGGATAGCTCAGGAAATCTTTGACGTCCTTAGACCGTAAATTTTGATGAGAGCACAACTCCTTCTGTTGTCTGTGTCGCACGCTTACTACCGTACGGTCGGTACGTACGTACCGTACTATATAATACTACTATACTATACGCTATATATATACCATAATAACTAGTTACTTGGTGCACTATTCTTCTAGAGGCTAGAGTACTCTATTCTGCTCCACTACATCTACGGTTGGAGCAGGCACAGCATAGTGGTAGTCACTTCGTAGAAGAAGGACCTAACTAATGTAACTGCACTGCAGCAATGCTGCTGTGCTGTTATGGTATGGTGATGAGGAATAGTTCATATTTGTTGATAAAAACAGGGGAACCTTGTAACATTGAGATAGTTAATGAATATGAGCCCGCTATATATTCTTCTTATTCTACTCTGATATTTTATTTATTTCATTTGCAAAACAAACGCTCAAGAACAGAGATATGAGGTGACTAAGAGACAAATGATATAATGGTTCAGTGCAAATAGGCAGAGCAAAAGGTCCCCAAAGAGTGATTATTCAACGTAGAAACGATACTTTTATAGCCGCACAGAACAGCACTTGGCAGAAACTCACCACCATAAGGGAGGGAGTGAGAGAGGGAGCACCAACTCAATGTAACACCAATCAACTGGACTGCATAGTAGAGTTACTGCTTTGGTCATAATTAGGAGAAAGGGAGAAGAGGTCCAAATTGGAAAATCACTGGCTGAAAGTACATCAGATGGGTAGGTCAGTGTAAATTACACCTCAACTGCTCGGTACATCTAACTACCATCACTTACCCTCACTAACTAATCCACTGTACATGTACAGTGATAGAAAGTACTAACCCTAGTACCCTAGTAGAACCCCAGGTGTTCAGGTCTGTAGGGGTGAGGAATAGAGTCATGAGTTTTCCTTATACATGCCATGACCGCATGTAAATAAATATGCAGGAGTATGCAGATAGTGTGGTGAGTGGCTGCGGCTGTAGTTCATGGTAGGGTCTCTTTATCTGTATGCTGGCAGCATGTGTTCATTCACAGGCACTACGAATGAGCTGGGGTGGCAGAGTACTAAGGAGCACCAGAGCCATATACGGCTCTGAGGAGCACTAGGCAGCTAGTATGACTTCATTGTGTGTCAGGTCATGTTGTAGTGTCTGGCTTCTGGTGGCAGTTATTGAGTGCAGTTCTAGTCATGGTATCAATGAGCCTCTCCACGGTTTAGAAAGAATCGTTGCCTACTATTACAGCAAGCAAGATGCCCTGAATGTTGATGGTCTCTACGGCTTTCGCATAGCTCAAGGTACAGTGAATTATGTTAATCCCAGTCCCAGTGCTAATGCCATGGAACAGCAATGATGATCCTATGATAATAACAATAGCAATACCAAAGAGCCATCCACACATAGCAGCTCATACAAGAGTAGGTGCAGTTCTGGTAGCAGCAGCAATGTTTGTTCACATCTCTCTGTCAGCACTAGCAGCACCAGTTGTTTACGGCCAATCTCACTAAAACATTTTCTTTGACCCGTGTTCAATTTTCGAACAACTAAAACTAAAGTAACTAAAACAACTATAACTTGCGGTAAGTAAGGGAATACCAAATCCACTAAATGGTAACACAATACAGAGACGTACACCAAGCACTGACTACACCATAACCTAAATAATAAATATTACAGTACCTACCCTACTATGACCACAAAATCAAATTCAAAAATCCGAGACAAAGCGTCAGCTGCTGAAAAAGGGCTGGAATGAACATAGAAGATGACTGCCGTGGTAATCTCACAATGATTAAAGTTTGAACCTTGGATGCAGTGAAGTTTTCATATGTCCAATGGCTGATACAGGTACCAGGACATTTATATCTAGGTAGACTACAGGCACACATTCTCTTTAACACTGGTAGACTCTTCAGCTACACTACAATTTGATACCTGAATTTGATTCATAGGTACATGTTTATGTCCTTACATTAAAAGGTGAGCTGTTAGCTGCGGCAAGAATCATACAGCACCTCAGTCAACGAACTGATATGGACGTGGGATTGGTAACTCAACGAACTAATCTGGACATGGGATCGGTAGCTCAACGAGTTGATGAGTCTATTCGGAACATAGGACGCATCAGCACTACTGCGTACAAAGAGCTACAAGGAACTGACCCACAGTATGCCACCCAATTTGCAGAGGTGCAACCTCAGACATCTCCTTTCCTTTCCTATATCGCTTCTTATTTTCACTAACCGCTTTGTATCTCCAGCTTATAGAGAAACCATTCATCTACCCAGATTTTGAACAGAAGTGTCTCATCCCGTTGCATGATGGGGTTAAGAAGCAATCAGATATTGACCATTATGATGAAGACGAGGGTGACCTATGCTACACTAAATTAATGGGCACGGACAGAGCCAGTGTGAATTATCAGCTCCATCATCAATAGTACCACTAACACTCCTTACTATAGTACCTTCAGTATAGATGTATAGTATGTAATTGACTGCATTATTTCAGCTCATGTCTCATCGATAAGAAATGTCTCAGACTGATGCTGGATGATAGGTCACATAATTACTCACTTACCCACCAGCTCCTCTACTTCATTATAGCTCGCATGGTGAGTATGCCACTCTCTGTAGTGTATCACAACTAGAATGAAATGGTCTCTGGATTAGAGTCAACGCTGTGGCCCAGGGAAACAGCAGTTGGCTGACACGCATGGGGATTGTATGAGAAATTATTGTGACAGCAAGTATGTACGCGGTGTTGTATGTGTATTCATATACTAGCCTTGATGGATGAAATGTGCGAGTTTATTATAGACAGGATGCAATATGCTGATTGACAGCATACTTCTCCCCAAGATGACAGTTGCGAAAATCCAACAGCTGCTGTGCTCAAAGATACTTGTAGAAAATCAGAGGCTCTCAGCTAGTTTGAAGGGTGTAAGGTTCAAAGACTTTGATCTATTTACAGAACAAGGTACTGCTTATGGTAACTCACAAACAAGTCAAGCCATTTTATAAATTATATGTGTATTGGGATATTACTACTATCATATGTGCCTAAGTACACTCACAGACATGTACACATGATCTGTTCTATCAACATGGATATGTAACTCTTTCATAGAAGAAAAATAGTCTGCAGCATCTCTAATTAAATTTTGCGTATATGTAACCCTCAGAAACGTAAATGATGACAGTATAGGCAGTATAAATGAGCTAATATCTATCTAGATGTGAACCTGTTTGTGCTAACTACGCGTACTAACAGTACATATTCATCATGTATACTATGTGAACTAACTATGTTTACCAACTGCAAGTGCATACCATCCATGCATACATGCATGCATGCATGCATGCATACATACATACATACATACATACATACATACATACATACATACCTACATACATACATATGTGTATCTCGATAAATACCCATCCATTGCGAGTTTCAGTGGTCCCTGTAAAGATTTTATCACAATCTGATCTCTAATTTCAGCCCTCCTATGTTCAGTATTGGGGTTCAAGAACTTCATTGTGGAAAGGGTGATAGGTGAGATTTTGAAGCACCAAGACCAAACACTGGGCTGCTACAGGTACCGAGAAGTACATTACGCTTCAGCCAGAATGCCATCTGCTTCAATAGATGTGGGACCTCTCTCGTTTATAGCATGAATGTACAGAGTTTCTATGTGCAAAAGAGACGAGAGAAGCTGTCTCCAGGTAAACTACCCTTCTAATACATTGTTGCCAACCCCAAATGGCAAAATGTTGTGGATTTTAGCAATCTAAAAACGCAGCGTGCTGATTGAAAACTTACTTCATGGCGCATAATAAGGTACATAAAGCAATACAAGTCCTCAGTTTCTGTGGGCTTGTGGTGCACACTGAATACAAGCATCAAAGAATAAAAAAGTAATAAATCTAAAAGTGAAATAATAGAAACTTTGACCTTGACCTTGACCCATAGTTAGTATGGATTACAGCATCATTGGAATAAGGAAATTGTTCACATATGGCATTCAGCATTGGGTGAAACGATTCAGGATTTCGGCTTTCACTTTGATTGTAATAATTATTACTGCAGATAATCAATGATTCAATTATTTGATTGCCAAATTCATGAGATGAATACCATGGTTTCTGTTTCTGGTACAAAAATGGTCACAAACAACAGCTCTAATGAGTCTCAGCAATATAGGTAAACACTACGGTTAAATTTCTTACGTGACGTAGGAATGAAGCCCAGACACGCGTTCTGTGCTGAGAGATAATGGTTTGTTGAGACTACCATGAATTGCTAGCGCATCATTTGATAAATAATAATTGTCCACTCCTAATTCGGCGTGCCAGTTGCCAGTTGTCATGCGAAAGCCATATGTGGAAGGTGCTGCTCACATGACACTGTGAGCAAAAACTACTTGATGCTGAGCTTGTTTGTGGTAGCGACTGTGGCGTGTGGGCTAAACAGGGACTACATCATTTTGTAAATTAAATTTGGTTTCCTGTTTTGTGTAGACAGATGTAAAGCCCATACATCAGGTCTGGCTGTTGGATACATGGCGACCTACATCCATCACTGGTTGGCCAGCCTGCTGGCCAACCAGACAGGCAGCCAGTGTGTGAACTAACTTTCAATGCTGCAATCCATAGCCTCTTGATGTATGTTGATTCGAATGCAGCTGCTACTGAAGGGATGTCTAGAAGAGTCATATCAGGCCTATCTGCTACATTTCATCTCTACAATCATACAATGACCCGAAATGTCTACAGGTTTAAAGATAAATAAATTGCATTGGACAAAGATTTGTGGTGATACTTTGCAGTGAAATGTGTATATGCTAAACCTTCTACATGTATGTTGACTGGTCGACCATTATCAATCCTGTAAATCATGAAGGACAACAAAATATAGCGATCTAGAGTTGCTACTTGTTTCTTATAGCAGCTCTCTGGTGTTCTCCTTACCGTTCTAATTATCATCCTTATAATCATTGACTATTAGAGTGGAATCGACAATACCGTACCTTACTATGACCACAGAACAGAATCCATGTTGTTACAGCTCAACTTCTGTGTTTACCAATTCATTTCATTACCGGTTTTGTGCCATCTCCTGCCTCGGCCTTCACTAAATATGTGTTGTTTGCTCGTTCTACATTGTGTAACAGACAGCATCCGATAACCTCCTCCCCATCTGGGCTGTGTGTACTTATGTAGGGCGACCTGTTATTATTATTATTTTATTTGTATTGTTACATTTCATTCTTATTTCCTACTTTTTACTTCATGTGAATGTGTACGTAACATGACTCACCATAAGGTGCGAATACAATCAAACCTGATTGGCTAGCTAGGGATGCAATTTTTGCTTCTGACTGACACAAAAACTAACTTCCTGGGGATTCCATCCATTCTGATTTGCTTAACTAGGGAACATCAAGTATGCCAGCATTGATATATAAGGGAGGATTTTCCTGACAATAAATGTATTTCAATTGGGTGTACTGCTGACTTGTGTATTATTACGAAGAGTGTGTTGATACTACATGAAGTGAGAGAGGATAGCCATAGCCAGTGGAGACAAACAAACACAGTCAATCGTCAGCATAGTTGTCAACAGTTCGATAACTTTTGTTTGGGAGTTGTTAACTCGTTGTGCGGTATCCACCGGGAGAACTTATGTCACGTGACTAGAGGGGATGTTGCGTGGCGATTACTGTGGCCAACATCGAATCAGAAATTCACGATTGAGTTTCACGTAGACACGGATGAAGCACAGTTATATAAGGGAGTTATCTTCTCGTGACGAGCGGAAACTATACATTTCCCTTCTCGTCGAACGTTCGAAACTCGAATCACGTGTTGCTGAGTTGTGTAGTAACCTATATTTTTAGTACGCGACTGGGTATAGCCCTTTGCGAGGTTGTCGCAACGCCTTGTGTATTTCTGGTATTACGCAAGGTAAGTATCCACTGACTTAGAGCGTCTTAGCTAGTGGATCTAATGAGAGCTTTATATTGAATGTCTCTAGTAGCCCAATATTTATGAAAATTATGCTACCGCTGCCGCTGTTGGCAGATTTTATCATCCTGGTATTGAAAGCATGCGTTCTCTTGGACACTCAACACGATATACTGCATCAGATATGGTGTTAGGTTGAATGCATCACGACTACAGTCTCCTCTATAGCTCGCTGTTGTTTATCTATAGGCAGGCAAGGGCAAGGATCGTCTGTGGCAATGAGTAATTGATTGTATAACGGTCGTAGCTCTGACTCATCGAGTTCGGTTATATCGATCGATCGACAGCACATGTTCCGCTCCGCACGTCCTCCACCTCCATGGTTCTCCGGTGCATGAAATTTGATATTGCTTGCCTGGATGCTGATACATTTTGGTGTAGACCAAGCTAAATCTCATTTAAATGGAAGAAATGAAATTGAAAAGGAAGAAACGGTGTGGGTGTGAGGTGCTAATGCTAAGGATTATGATAAACTATTATGCTCAGGATATAATAGGCCTTCCTATCCTACCGGTTTGTCGTTTTCTTCCATTTCCGCTGTCGTCTCATAACTCCCTCTTATTGATATAATCATCTCCTCTCTATACATCTCTACACATACCTCCTCTCTGTGTTCTTTCCAGTCATCGCGCTATGCAGACTGCACTACAACTGTACCACAACTCAAGGTTTTGATCGGTAGGACTTCGCTTGACAAAAATATTTTTGTTTTAATTTTAGATAATCCAGTTTCATGAATTATCACAGAAACTGAACTTCGGTGCTCACCAACAAGTAATGAAGCTTTGAGTGATGGAGAGCCATGCTAGCTTGATTACTACCGGACAATTTTGGCTGCCAATAGTTTCTATCAGCCTTTCCTCTCTCCTATGTTTCTTTTTCAACTTTTTAATCCGAAGCTTAGTGCCAACGCAGGTCAAGTCACCATGGAAGTTCAGGAATATATCACTATCACTATTCCATGCCTCTACCAGTGGACTGTGGGCATTGTACTGGTGGGTAGGATTTTAACCTTCTATTTATGTTGTGTTGTTACTAGATCAAATGAGCTTCTGTAGGATTTATAAACACTTCAATCTGTACTTGTTTGTTGTAAACATACCGAAAACAAAAGGACACATGTGTGGCGTGGAAAGACCTCTTCCATTGGTAATATCAGTGAGCGGTGGCCTTAGTAGATCCAGGGTTTCCCTAGTAGATTTTGTCAGTGGGAGTGTGTAATAAGCGCATGCTCCTGTAGTAGTGATGCTGCAAATAGGGCAAGCCCTGTAGGGAAAAAATGACCACACTGCTAGTGTTAGGGGTGAATCTGAGAGAATTGAAAGCACTAGTGAGTGCGATCAGTGACCAACAGCTAGTCTTATCTATGTGCAAGGTCCATTACTGCTTATCAGTGGCTATAGCGTGTATTATAGAGTCCATCTCGATTGTAACAGTGTCAACTTTGATTGGCTAAGCACACTTGGGTTGGTAACGTATCTCAGAGGTAGATGGTTTTACATGCTGGGACTACCTTAAAAACACTTTTCTGTAAACTGCTTGTTAGTTGACTGACTGTAACTTGATGATCTGAATATGAACCGAGTATTCTTTCATGACATTTCCTTCTGATGAGCTGTGATATCAAAATTGCTTAACCTATTAGCTGATACAGAGATCGCTCATCATAAGCCTGAGGATAGGAAGTAGGCAGTGTGGCACCTAGCTGCAAGTGATTCCATTAGAGGTTAGGTATTACTTCTGTACTGCGATGCTTTGCTGCTATATACTATCAGAAATTATTGTCTACAATCATCCGCCCAGTCAGTCTCATCCGTCTCATCTGTCTCATCCACCCAGTCCGTCTCATCTGCCCGGTCCGTCTCATCTGACCAGTCCGTCTCATCCGCCCAGTCCGTCTCATCCGCCCAGTCCGTCTCATCCGTC
>ERZ1740065.1285-NODE-1285-length-14883-cov-10.776032_pt1 | contig 14883 bp, 12 predicted proteins | sample MGYA00581738_ERZ1740065 | MGnify/ENA primary metagenome ERZ1740065 (study PRJEB43018, sample SAMN04849749) | marine metagenome | isolation source: floating plastic debris | place: Pacific Ocean | collected 2008-09-01 | study: EMG produced TPA metagenomics...
TATTTTTTTTTGTTTTTTTTTTTTTTTTTGTTTGTTTATTTTTTTGTGTGTTTTTTTTTTTTGGTTTTTGTATATTTTTTAGTCAGAGGATATTGGATAGTCAGAGGAGATTGGAGAGACAGATGATACGGGAGAGGCAGATGATACGGGAGAGGCAGAGGATATGGGAGAGACAGAGGATATGGGAGAGACAGAGGAGATGGGAGTGACAGAGGAGATGAGAGAAACAGGGGAGATGGGAGAGACAGAGGATATGGGAGTGACAGAGGATATGGGAGAGACAGAAGAGATGGGAGAGACAGAGGAGATGAGAGAGACAGAGGAGATGAGAGAGACAGAGATGGGACAGAGGGAGATAAAGGGGAGACAGGAGAGACAGAGGATGTGGGAGAGAGGAAGATATAGAAGCAATAAATGGGGAGGAAGAGATTGAGGGAATGGGAGAAAATTATAGAGATGGACCAAGGAAGAAAAGAAAACATGGCTGGAGAATGGAGTGTACCAGGGGGAGAGGGGGTTGGAGACAGTGAAGTAGAAATACCTGTAATCTTTCCAGAATATGTTGACCTCGAGTTCTCTTGCCCTATCTAGGTCTATGGACATACGATGGTCCCAGCATTGCTGCGTACACGACTTGAACGGAGTCTGACCCACCAGTTGACTGTCTATTTTTACGCACGCTGATATCTCTCCTAGTACAGACAAAAATGATGAGCAAATCTACACAGCTAATCAGCCGGGCCGATCGCGCCATGTGACCAGTGTACCTGATTTCTCTTTCTGTTTGAGAGTATAACTCTTGACACTGGCTGTTCGTGGGAAGGTCCGGTTTTCCCCGGGAGACAGGATAGGATAACTCTTGCTGTCTTTCCTCGACCTGCCGGGTATCTCCTCTAGCAGACCCTGACAACCCATGAGTCTGATCTCTAGTTTACCTGATGGTTGGATAGACGATGGGGAGCAGTTAATACTGAGTCTGCTATGCAAGCTATCACCACATTATCATCATCGCAATATAATCCTTAGTACTACTGTAGAAGCGGATTTGATAGCAACAGAAATGTCAGCGTTTCCTTCAAAATCATCAAGAAATAAAAATGATAGCAACCCCATAAATGAGAAGGCAACTCCCATATAAGTTATGATGGGCGTAATTTCTGTAGCAAATTCCAAAAAAAGCGATCATTTTTCGCCACTATTTTCGCGGTCGTTATACTGTCGCTATCAAATCCGGTTCTACAGTATATCACAATTGTATCATTGCCATATCTACAACAGGTGAATGGTAGCGAGTAGTTCAGCAGTAACACCAACTGCATAAGCGTGCCAAGTATGGAACAAAAACCAAGCGAATGAAAATGAAGATAATTTGCTGCGAATGAGATGGCGGAGCTAAGAACTGACCAGTGAGAGCGGCTGGTCGAGCGAGGCGATTGGTCGGCTGACTGGTGCGATGTATGCAGTCGCTGTTAGCCGCCTCAAGTTCCTGGACCAGCTCTTCCTTGAGCAGTGAGTTCTTAGGCAGCTCGTCGATGCGGTCTCGCAGTGACAAGCGCAGCAACTCGAGTTTCTGACTAGATGCGGCCATGTTACTCTGAGCCTGAGAAACAAAATGAGGCAAAGCTGAACGCAGCTACCGGAGCACAGTGTGTTAGTGACGGCAGACCAGACGGTGGCAGACCAGACGACGGCAGCAGACCAGACAGCAGCTGACCTGACGGCCGCTGACTCACCTCGCTCTGCTGTTTCTTGTCGGCGCTCTTAGAGAGCTGCAGTATGCGCAGTACGTTACCGGCGCCCTCGCGCACAGCGCTCTCTATGTGCAGGTGGTGTCGTAACTCCTCTACCCTCAGGTCAACGCTCTGGGAGAGAGGGTTGCTCTACAAAAATGAGTCGAAAACTCCGTACACTGCATAGACATCGACGCACATAGACTCGTATACCGCACCAATCATCGATTTGCAGCCATGGAGCTGGGAGATAAGACAGTGCCTACATAGATTACTATATTGGTTACAAACTCACAACATCAGTACTACGAGTCTTAGTTTAGGGATGGAGTCCAAACCTAAAATATTAATTTTTTGCTGGAGTTGTCTTCTCCATGTATCAAATGGGCAAACTGTTCAGTACACCAGAACATCAGCATTGCAGATATGATTAGTCAGATAATACTAACAATAGGATGTTTTATAAAACCAGTCAACAATAGCATGTACTGTAAAACCAGTTATCAATTGTTGTTTAAAGCATTTAAGTTGTTTCTACGCCCAGACATATGCAACCAGAAGTAGAATAGCTTTCTTGATTTGAATTCGCTAACATTACATCTGCATAAAATATATCCAGTAGTTGGTGCCGCCTCTGGTACTATGCGATAGATCTGATAGATTCATACTAGAGTTTGTAAAGGCATTTATAATATCGAGTTATATATAATATCGAGTTATATATAATATCGAGTTATATATAATATCGAGTTATATGGACATGACAGCTATCGAATATTGAGATCGCGGGTCGAGATTGAATCTGTTCCTAGTTCAGGACAACAAAGCCAATCAAATGAACTACTGGTGAATACAGGACGGCCTCACTTCCTCAGAAACCAGCCTTATAATCAAGGAAATATGGTACGTACCTCACTTCCTCATCAAGCACCTGTATCATAACTGAGAGATTACGGTATGTACCTCGTCACTGTTGCCGTTGGCTGCCACATTCTGCTGCTGATTCTGTCTGCTAGCCTGCTGTACACGCAACATCTGCATACGCACGATCTCCATCTTGGTACGCGCGTCCTCAAGCATCTGCTGGGCGTCGAGCAGCATCTTCTTGTCCCTCTGCTGGCTGTACGTGGAGATGAGGTTTTCGGCACCCTGTTTGACCTTGACCTCGATGTCCAGTTGTTTCTGGAGAGCGTTCAGTCTCTCCTCCACTGGGTTCTCCGCACTCTCCGACGACTCTGGAGGCTTGTCTGCCTCCGTAGCACTGCCGTTGCCTTCCCACCCGCTGTCACGCGACGCTCTCTTCTCATCGGCAAGCAGCAGGCGATTGTTCAGTTCCACGAGCTCCTGTGATACGACGGACAGACATAGAAACATCACTGCTGCATTATGGGATAGTGTAAGCGACACTGACCTGCTGGAGGTCGTTGAGCTTGGTGTTGGCCTTCTTCACCATACTGTTCACGTCGGCAAGACTTTTCTTATCTGATGTGGCTTTCTTCAGATTCTCAGCACCTTCCTTAATTTTGAGCTCCTGGTGACATATGAAGAGAGAAATGATATAAGAAATGGGCCGTGAATGAGCTACGGAAGGGACAAGGTAATACAACTGCAAACTTTGATTGTAAAATATTTACTAAGAATGAAAGTTGAAAGGATTGAACAGTTTATTATATATATCAACTGGAAGGTGAGTGTATATGGCCTGAAAATCATGGGAAACCGAGCGTGTATTACAACCTGATCACTAGGATGGATCAGTGGGCAGACTGACAAAAGGACCAGTGGGCGGGTTCACCGGTGGACCAGTGGGCGGACTGACGAGTGGACCAGTGGGCGGGTTCACCGGTAGACCAGTGGGCGGGTTCGCCGGTAGACCAGTGGGCAGGTTCACCGGTAGACCAGCTTGCGAGTGATATATTGCTTACCTTGCGGATTTCTCGTTTTAGATATTCGCGAGTCTCCTTCAGTTTCTCCTGAAGGCTGTCGTCGCTGAGCTCTGGCGAGAAGCCATACTTCTCTCTCAGGTCTCGCAGATCGTCGCTCTGCCCATTGTCAGCCTGGAATGCAGAGAGAAGACAACTCAAACGCATGTCTGCATTATGCCAGTTCAGGTAGTCGACTGGACTACTAGGTAGCATGAGTCAAGGCTTGCAGACTGATACAGTAAGTTTATCTTCTGATCAAAAACCCATAAACAAGTGGAAACAATAGTCCATGATAGGCAAGCGAGGGAGGGAGGGAGTTGGCAGCGCTGCTGATACACTGGCTGATAATGTTTACAGACGGAAAGAACTACTGTACAACAGCACTGGCAAACACTGAAACCCATGAGTCACTCGTATCGAACAGTGGAGGTCTTAGACAGTTTTACAGATAAAGTCCAGGCTGCTGGACAATAGGAAACAAGAATATAGTAGATTCGAGGCGTGCCAGCATACGGGAGTTCAGGTGTCAGGGAGAGTGTAGGTGATTCAATGAGTAAATAAACACAGCCCAGGTCACTCAGGGAGTCGAAGCCTCAGAGTCAAACCAGCAGTAAACAACTTAGATACGTACAGGGCTGCGTGGGATACAAACAGGACTGTGTGAGATACATACAGGGTTGTGTGAGATACATACAGGACTGCGTGGGATACGTACAGGGCTGTGTGAGATACAAACAGGGCTGGCACACACTGGCAACAACGATGGGCTGAAATGACATACATCTAGAACTCAAATGAGGCGACCAAATCAATCCAGCGAAGCAGCAGACAACAACACACCAGTAACCAGCGGTAACAGTAACTCATCTGTTACAGGTGTGGAATAGAACTGCATATGTGTGTGAAACAGATGGATGTAGAGGCAGACGGACGGACGATGGTCAGAGTTGCCTTGTGGGCTGCACTAGCAATCAGATAGTGTGTAAGCAAGATCTGCACACTGGTTTACACCGCCTCGCTGTGTGCTGCCAACAGAGCAGTACGTGTGAGCGAAAGCAGGCGCGTGAGAGTGGGGTGACGAAGGGATGAGGGGAGTTGTCAACGGTGACGTCTGCGCCTCTCGAGTAACACCAGACGCTTTCACTTTTTAGTCTATCAAATTTGATCAACTCAGTCGCAGGTAGAAGATTTATCTCTTTAATTACCGACTGTCTAACACAGAGGTCAGATCCATCTAACTATACTTGCTAGCAAATACAGCTAAGGAATAGAATGACCGCCGATCAGCACTGATAGCGGTGATAGCGGACGGAAAGTCTCAGTGTAAGCGTGACAATGAGAGAGAGGTAGATAAATGGGACCGGGATAGACCCACACAGCCAGTAGACAGAACACTGTAAGATATGGGAGGGCACCTTGATGGCACATGAATTAACTTGTCAGACCTAAATTTAGTAGCTGTGAGTCATAGAGAAAGCTGGTGAGTCAATAAGCGTGTTATGGGTGAGTGAATCTTATCAATTATTAAGACAATAAGGGCCAATCTTGTATGGAATGAGTGTCAGCACACAGGTCTACGGTGGACAGGTGTCACCCGCCAGAAGGAGACATCTTAAAGCTATGAAAATGTGGGTAATGATACAGAATTAGCACGCAGCAGCAGGTAAAAATACAAGGAAACTAAACATGAGCAGCTAGACGCTAGGACAACCTGCGATAGTATAAGACCTGCGATAGTATAAGACCTGCGATAGTATAAGACCTGCGATAGTATAAGACCTGCGATAGTACAAGACCGAGATAGAGGAAACTGTGACATTAACCAGTCATCAAATGATGGTCGTTGCTTCAAAGTAGACAGACAAAATCCCCCAACAACATCCACAATGTTGTCTGTTCAGGAGGAAGTTCTAAAGAAATAATCTCTTGACATAAAAAATGGCATGACAGCCTCAGTGCTTAAATTCAGGGAGAACTAGAGGGAACTAGAGGGAACGTAGTTCCTGTAAGAAAATTTCAGCCACATCTAGAGGGACTGATAGATCCCTTTAAAACCCACAGGCCACAATCTCTGCCACAAAGAATTTCAACATCAGGTGCTTTCCGCTCACAGTTTCATCTGTGTGTAGCAACTGCAGCAGCTGGCTGCCTGACCACCAAATATGATATGAACCAGAATGTCCATGTTTCAGTGGTGCCATACTTCAGACTGACTATGCACCTATGCATGACAATCAGTTCGACAGCGTTATCAAAGACCGCTAAAGTTCCCTTATAAAGAAAACTACAATTCAAGCCTTGGACAGTCTTGATTACGTGTACATGTACTCTAGGTGTACGATGCCCTTCGTGGGGAAGGAGAATAGAGAGTATAGAACAAAACTGTCAATCGCACATTCTGCTGCCAATGGAGAAGTGTACTTACCCTGATCTGCTCCCAGAGCGAGCTACTTCTTCCGTGGTTAGGTTCCCCAGCCATGCATAGACTTGATGATCTACACTGCGGGCGAGGGAATCATCCAGTGTTGACGGTTAGAACGGCACGCTTATGTAGGTTCTAGGTGCACAACTTGGTTGAAGGTAGGATCAGTCTCAAGAATTATTTAAACCTGAAACCAGAGAAATACTTTAGCACAGCCATTTCATTCTGAACCTAATTATACAATAAGGGAAAATACGACAGTTCCGGCTCAGAAAACAAAGTTGAACGACTGAATGACCTGGTATGCAGAGCTAAATGAAGAAATTTACATTTGCTTGAATGTTGATCTAGAGCCGCAAACTTTCGCAGTATAAGTATATTCGTAGCTTGACAGAAGTTCTAAGCAGCACTAACCAAATAATCAGGAGTTTTGCACGAGTCCGATCATTGATGAGGATTATTGTAATGACCCCTCATTGCTCTAAAATTGAAAATATCGTCGGCTCTTATTGCAAAATAGTTACTAAAATTCACTAATCTAATCACGTGATCCATCCACTGTATCCGGTAACTATAACTAAGATGAAAACCTACTTTACTCTTTTTCAAGTTTTCCCACTTGTTTCAAATGGAGTTTTTATCGGAGAAAAAAGAGCTTAAAATATTTTTTGAAACTTCATGATAAACGTCTACCGTAATATTATAGCGATTAGCGTGCAAGAGAGGAAAACTCCAACCAGCGACATTGTGGCACCCTAACTTCAAGACTGAGGGATTGACTTTATCGAAATCCTAATCTCATCATTCCATCATCTCATATCGCAGCGTCATCCATGGAGGCATGGCAGGCATTCTATCTTGTTATTTTTTACGAAGATGAGGCATAGTTTAAAGTTCTGCGTTTTACTAGCAATTCTACAACGCATCACATTGATATGATATACTATGTGTGCGCGGTAGTCTAGGGTAGGATTAGGAACTGAGTTGCGTGACTGCGTCTGCTGTGGCTATTCGGAGCAGCTAGGGCTAGGGTTGACATTACTTTCCACGCCTGTTGTATGGGCCAATCTTGAATTCTATGCGATGCGATATAGCGCTGACACTGGTACCCCTGTTTGTTACACTGTGAGGTATGTAAGGTTGAGGAAATGGCTGAACAGAGCAAGGATCAACATTAGATAGAGCTGCCAATTTTTAGTATATACATGCATGTCACCATGATGACTGGATGTTCTCATTTCATGCCATCGTGATAGGACAGTTATATTCATTTCCTTATTGATCTCCATTTATATACGAGTACTCCCTTCTCATGAGCTTCTCTGTACCAGTATTCCTACGACGTCGGTATATCCTTGTCAACTCTGAAGGTGATGCCTGTATCGAGGTACTGCTGCTGTATTTGAGTAATCATTGACACTGTTTGACATCCTTCATCTTCTTCTATCAATCATCATTAATTTACTACTAACATACTACTACCGCATCATCTTTAGTGCGTGCTGAACCCGACATATGCGGTTTATGCATAGAAATAGATTAGTCTAGACACATAGCTGCCTCACCAAAAATGTGACAGTGGACATCAAAGTAGGAGGAGTCAACTCCTTTTAATGAAGATTCATTATTTGTGTTTCACTGCTTTGTAGCGTAGCTACTATTTCACACTGTTACCTCCTTCAAAATGATAGGCTATTTGGCATCACAACATGGCATCACAACATGGCATCACAACATGGCATCACATTAGCATTCTGTGGCCCTGATTATTCAGATCCACTATATTATCCAGCAGTGCTCCCCTGTTGCTCACCTATTTGTATTTCATCATCTGGTAGCGCGTCAGTGTCAACGGTATCAAACATGAAAACAACTGATAAGCACTGACTGTAAATGGGAGATTTGGAGTTAGGCATGATCTAATGACTCAACCCATCCTCTCCACCCTTGACTTTGTACCTTGACGCAGACACCTGTTTTGTCTTGGAGCGCTGAGGTGTTACGTAACTGGGGCCAATGGACTGAGCAGTGGCAGGGTCGTTGGCCAGGTACCCACCTCAACAAGCCATCCTGGCACACTATTGGCTAACCGCTATTAGATAGCTGTTTGAACGCTCCAGCTGTTGTTGTCATCTGATAAGTGCTGTTGAACTACACACTGCTGAGGGTCAGTGCAAAGCCGTCTCAAACTGAATGGAATTGAGCTTGTATGGAACCAGTCTATTGATATCAGATCGGCGGAGTAGAGCACAAGCAAACGCATTAGTAGATTGTTTGTTACTGCTGAAGTGAAAGGTACCTCATGCCTGCCGCTCTACTCTGCACCTTATCTGGTAAGCAATCACTAGTCACTGGGGGGGGCCTTAGGAGGAACAGAGAGGGCCAAGTCAGAGGATGTGTAGGAAATATGGAAGAGGAGATGAAAAGGAGGGCTACGCAAGGTGATGAGATCTGGAAGAAGAAACTAGACGAAGGGAAAGAGAGGAGGAGAGAGATAGAGAGAGAGGGGGGAGGGGTAGAGGGAGGAGAGAGAAGAAGCAGAGGAAAACGGAGCAAGGGAAAGAGGGGGCAGGGAGAGAAGGAGAGGGAGGGAAATGAGAGAGGGAGAAGAGGAGAAAGATAGAGAGAGAGGAGGAGAGATGAAGAGAGGCAAAATTGAAGAGAGGGAGAAAAAGGGGTAGACAGAAAAGGGAAGAAGGAGAGGGAAAGCAATGGGGCAGTGGGAGAGGGTGAGAGGAGAGAGAACAGGGAGCACTATCATTTCTATTCATGCTTCATTTAGCTCAGTTACTAGTAGTCGAAAGCCACATGCTCTCTTATCTGATCTAACTCGGCTGTGATGTCTCCGAGGCTGATTCACACGTTTCTGATAGTAACAGGGGCGATGAAGTTCAGATATCATGGACTGTAATTATCTATCGCCCACCAGCCGAGCTTCTAGCTGCTGTGTACTGTCACACAATAGATTCAGAGCAGTGGTCTAGAAATTACATACACGATCTTAGATCAGATCACTGAGATTTAAACTGCGAGTTGTTACTAATCTAAAGCTATTCATTACGGTCATGCAGGACTATGAATACATTTGAATAGGCGTCATTCATATGATAGTTCGACTTGCTTTAAGTAAATGTGACTTATTGATCATTATCGAGATGAGAGAGATGATGGAACGGTGATTAATTCCCTAACATACAGTGCCTGGCAATTTCAGCTGAAAACAGCTGACAAGTTGTTAACCTGCCTGACTGTCGACTCTAATCTGCTGCCCACTGAATCATCTCCTCTCACACTCACATGACATCACCCATCTACATCTACACTGCAAGGTAAGTACCTAATCAATTACACGGAATCGCCATTTCTATAGACGCTGTTGCGGTAGCGTATCATCCTTCGCTGTCTCCAGTGACACATAGACACACTCCACATCGAGAGGCGTGAGCTACGGTCGCGGATATATGGTCTTCCAGAGATATGGGTTGTGGGCATAGCTCCAATGCGCATCGCGACAGCAAGAGTAAGTATCCTGGCCTTAGATCTCCTAGCCTTAGATCTCCTAGCCCTAGATCTCATCACCCTGTTCAACCAGCGATGATTATGACGGTACGCAGAGTAGGCCAACAGTTTTTATATTGACCTAGTGTACATCAGCTGTTATGCGTAAATCTGTGTACGACAATTTTATTCTTTATGACAATCAATTTAAAACCTGTACCTAGCGTCGTATTCCCTCAGACTAAGTATAAATGAGGTGCATCCAAAATAAAAACTCCTTTCCTGTATCTAATGCAAATTATAGTACATGCAATGCATAGGATGACGTGCATTATAGTACACATACAACGCATAGGTGGATACCGTGTCTAAACCTCACGGAAACTAAACATGGATCTCCTCCATGTTAGTACGCATATCAGTCCTGTGGGAATAGGATAGCATCTCTCTTCCCTTCCTCTTTGACACAGGGCGTGTTTGATGTGATGATATTCCCTTCATGATAGCCATCGCTTTCAATCTGAATCAGCCTACACTTCCTTCTTCGCTCACCCTCGGCCACCGTCACTCTCTACACTTACCTGAAATCATTCAATACTCCCTCAGCCATGAGTAGGATGAAGGGCAGTCAGAACAGTGCAAAGTCTAATTGAAAAAAGCTGTCACATGGAATAGCTAAAATATCAGCGGAGTCTGATCCTCGTGAGCGCGGTATCACCTGACACATCATACACAGCTCGCACACAGAACTACACTGGGGCAGATCCTCCGACAATCACCAACAATCACTCTCATCCTCATTCTCCCTCTCACCTCCTTTCCTATCCTCCCTTTTCTCCCTCCCCTCCCATCCCCCTCCTCTGCTTCCCTTCTCCCCCCTGACTGCCTTGCTCCTCGTCTCCTGATCTGGTCGTTCTCCCTCCCTCCCACCCTCCCTCCTCTCAACTCCTGGGTCCTCACTCCGATATGACAGTGTGTGAAGTGGGTTATGGCAGTGGTGGTCATCATGTACCTAATGAAGTCCTCATGTCAGGGGAGGTGGGTGGACAGGAGCCTGTTGATGTGTGGGAGGAGCTCGCAGCTCAATGCAGCCCAGTGATAAACTCACAGTGCACTTCTTGTAAACATGAATTAGCTGCTGATCAATTACCGGGGCCATCTTCCAATTTAGCTGTCAGCTCAGGCATGTGATTGACCTTGAGAGTATTATGGGTAACTTCTCTCGCGTCAAGAGCATCATGAGCCATGTCATGTGTACTAGGGATCCATGTTTGAGGGCTAGCAGCGATAGGCGCGAAGGCTGCTGATGGTAGGCTTGTGATTGTCAGGTAGCTTAAGTGGCCATTTTCATCTCCGCAGTGTGTTTCCGGTGGAAAAAAATTAGAGCCGTCTCATGACAGTCGTGATCCTGGTGCATGCTAAACTGCTAAACACAGAGAGGTTTGATAGCATAGACGCGTTGCAATGGACTCATACAATCTCGTGATCGATCTCGTGAAGGAGATCCGTTACGTTCTCTTCTCTAACAATCAGTGGCGAGAGAGGTTGATACCTCTCTGCTCATATGACAATATAATATTACTAGTAGTAAGTTATATAGACTGGAGCACTGCACAACCACCTGTATGTCTATGTCTATGTCTATGTCTGTACCTAGGAAAGCAAACGAAAGCCCAGAAGGAAGTGTTGGAAAACTATACCAAAAAGAGGAAGTTAACAACGTCAGATGAGAGAAGATCTGTGACTCAAACTATCATAAGGCAGAGCAAGCCAGGCTCTAACAAAACGCTGCTAAATCCACATATCATGTAAGTGACCTTGACCTCGTCATTATAAACCCTTGGGTGTATAACATTTATTTAAGTGGTAAGATTGTGATTGGTGAGCGGTTGACCTATTTGAGCATTGGAATCTATTTCTCTATCTCCATGCTGAGGTCGTAGGCCCCGTAGTTTATAGTTCCATGCATAGAATAGCTCAATTTATCTAAATACTGGAGTGAAATTTCATTACAGAGGCACGACTGGCTCCCAGGCAGACTTCTTCAAAATGCTTGATGACAAGGTGGAACGAGGCGGCACGGAGTTTTCTGAAACCAGAATGAAAGATCAGCATAGCGTGAGCGAGACTGACTAACTGACTGCCCATACTGTACTGAGTGCTCGTACATACATTTGATTTCACTTCTTGTAGGAACTCAGTGAAGCTAGCCGGTAACAATTCGAGAAACTGGATCATTTGCTTCCCATGTCTATGCAAACATTGATGTCTCAACTACGTTGTTGATCTGCTCGTTATCTCAAATAATTTTATAATCATGACATGATAAATTCCATTCTAGTCACTAAACTGGTGCAACCAGCAAATCACGTCTGGTTGTGATTTCAATAGCAGAAAACTCCGAACGTAAAACTGTGGATACATTTGCCCACAGCCAATAAATGGCATGGCAATCCAATGCTACTGGGTTTTGATCTCGACAATTTAAAAAAGAAACAACTGTTGACTGCATTTAGTCACATCCAAACCCAAAGGGGCGTCTAGTTACTCCCTAAAGTAGCAAATACATTTTTATAACAGCCACTGGCCAGAAAGTACTTTGCTGAGCCTGAAATGTTTCCTACCGTATTCCCTCTACTATAAGACGCGTGTCTAAGGAAGTGAGGTATTCCCTCGGCTATAAGACACGTGTCTAAGGAAGTGAGGTAATCTTAAATTAGTCTTCATTCTCTGACTAATAGTTGATTTGAAAGCTTTGTTTGATACTTCCAAATTGATTCTCTATTATGAAAATAAGATGGTTCCTTTACGACCATCTTACATGAAATTATAGTGATGTCTATGTAGGATGGGGGATGAGGGAACACAGCAGATGTTTGTTTTAATGCTAGATCCAATGAAAGAGAACACAACTCCAGTTCAAAAACAAAACTTTGCTGTCGGCCTAACGAGATGTCACTACCCAATACGGGATAGGATAATTCTGCTTATGAGAATGCGCCCATTGAGTTAAGAACTGTGCAGAAGATCAACCAAGAACAAGAGATGTAGTGAGATATAGTGAGAGGTAGTGAGAGGTATCGAGAGGTAGTGAGATTTAGTGAGAGGTAGTGAGAGGTAGTGATCAGCGATTTCTCTACAGTCGACTGTTTTATTCAAAGAAGCTAGAAATTAATTTCTCAAAGCAATCATGGTAGGCTAATCCTACCTAGCCACTGATGCTTAGTATGGTAGTGTAGTACTAGCGCAGTATAGAGTAAGGGGAGTAGTACTTGTTTAATAATGAGTAAGGTCGAGGGGTTAGATGTCAAAGGTCACGCCAATCTGTCTCTGGATCTCTCCAAGGATGCGAGCGATGTACAAGCTGTCCTCAGGAGTGTACTCGCTGCACTCCAGCTTGTCTACAGATGACATGACTCGGTTACAGAGACAGGGCACTGAAGGGCACTGACCAATCACTTCAATAGTCACCTGATCTGACAGCCTCGCAGAAGGCAGCAGCTTCATAGCTTAGTCCGGCAGAGTTCTCGTAGTTGTATGGATGAGCTGGCTGGTCGGGCAGAGTCATGGAGTAGGGGGGACCACTGGTCACTGTGAAACCCGTGGGGCAGTGCATAGGGTACGGCACCTAGACATAGACACAAGACATAGACACATAGACATAGACACATAGGGCACAGCACCTAAAAGTACGGGAAATAGCTAGATTTAACTCAGCGCTGCAGCATTAGCAGTTCAACTGAGGCAACCAGGAAACTTCAGTTGATCAATCATGGTTATATGGCATCATACAGGATCTCCCTCCCCATATTCCTTGTCCATGCATTTCAAATAAAACAGCAAGTGATGAGGTATTGATAGAATCGATATTTAGTGACATAGGGAATTTTCGGATAGCTAATAGAGGCAGTCGATTTGGGCTGTTTATGCAGCCCTTGATTTGCTCTCAATTTGGGCTGCACTCGCCGATTAGGGCAGTGAGAAAAATAGAAGACAACTCTCTAGTCAGTTAATAAGGTCAAGGTCACATTACATAGTGTATCGACATCAAAACACAGGTAAAAATATCTGATTTATAACTATTGTGACTGCAAAGTAGTTTAGACTACAGATCACTGCTATTTATTTTTTGGTGAAGTCAAATAACTTCAATAAATTCAAAAAGCTTTGACTAGTAGATTTCATAACGCTCCCAGTATTTTCATGGTTGATATTTTGTGAATGCAGCATCGGAAATAGTGGAGAGAGAGACACAGAAAGCCATGAGTTTTGGTGTCAAGTCAAATGATGATGTAACAGCTAGTGAAATCGAGAGCAAATTGGGAGTCTGTCGATTTAAAATTTCGGTTGTAGATTAAGCCGGTTAGCTAGATCGAGGCTACCAAGTCCATGTGTCGCGCGCGTAATGTTGGTCCAAAAACTGCCCAGTCTTTGAAATACATGACCCATTCTAGTTGCCAATATTTGCTAAATGCTCAATGAACAACTGACAATCAGAAATTGACATGATTTGTGTGTCCCAAAGGAAGGAAGCAGTGACACTAAGACATAGTACAGAGACGTACCTCTATGGTACCGCCAGTCCCAGCGATGTGAGCTGTATTACTCAACTTGTACTTGGAGCTGCACTTGAGGACAGCTCGCCGATCACCTTTGAAAACTAGAATGGCGTCCCAGCTCGCATCCACACCTGAGTTAAGAACATAGGCTAGTGTAATAACTAAGGCTATCATACTAAGTTATGATTGGAGCCCATGAGGAATCTAATACTTGTTGCCACCCCTACTGACAACTAGCAAGGTAGGCAGTCAGTCATACTCACCTGAGGGGCACTTGCTACCTCTCACAATTATCTCCTCTGGTTCTTCTCTGTCAAACACCAGCCGTGCCAGGTTGAGAGGGTAAATACCAAGGTCAAGGCCGGCCCCGTCTGGTAGTAGTTCGATATCCAAGCCTAAGCTCCCCTCCATATGGAGAACCTTACCGATAGCACCTGCAAACACGTGGATAGAATAGACATACAGATGAATGAATGATGCAGAGGTTCTGACCATAGAGAAGTCGAGACAAACATTGGACTCCGGTTGACTGCTGAGGCTGGAGAATGCCTCATCGCTAGTTTATAGACCATAGCTTCAGAGTGGCAAACAATTCTCTACATCATGTAAGATTGTAAATATTGGCTGGAAAAAAAACGAGCATGATAGCAAGATGGATATTGGCATTAGTGAATGGAGTGCATTTAAAAATGGAGTAGGGTGGGGGGGGGGGGGGGGGGGGGGGGGGGGGGGGGGGGGGGGGGGGGGGG
>ERZ1740065.1286-NODE-1286-length-14878-cov-11.297511_pt1 | contig 14878 bp, 15 predicted proteins | sample MGYA00581738_ERZ1740065 | MGnify/ENA primary metagenome ERZ1740065 (study PRJEB43018, sample SAMN04849749) | marine metagenome | isolation source: floating plastic debris | place: Pacific Ocean | collected 2008-09-01 | study: EMG produced TPA metagenomics...
CAGCTAATGGCTACACTAGATGCAGCTAATGGCTACACTAGATGCAGCTAATGGCTACACTAGATGCAGCTAATGGCGTGGTAGTCTGTCCACATTTATTACACAAGTACAAAAAAAACATTAATAGGCCTTCGTGGTAACGAAATGACAAACCTGTAGTACTACCTCTCAGCAGTATTCTACTCCTCAATGTTGTTTTACCATAAATAGCCGGGATACTGGCTGTCAAGGTCATATTTATGCCTGAACCAAGGATTCTGGACCTTCTGAAGACACTCATTCATCAACATTCTAGATGCACTTTTGACTAGATCATGGCCTTCGAGACAAGGCAGCAACTGAGTACGCTGCCTACTTACCCCACAGCCAACTCACCCCACAGTCAACTCGTCCGACAGCCAACTTACCCCACAGCCTACTCGTCCCACAGCCAACTTACCCCACAGCCAACTTACCCCACAGCCTACTCGTTGCACTACCAACTTGCCCCACAGCCTGCTCGTCCCATTGCTAGCTCGCCCTATTCCTAGATACTACAATAACTAGACTGGACTCACTTGTAATGCAGATGCTGATATCTCTCTCGCTTGTAATGGGTCAATGAGGGACATTTTCATGGCCAAATTGTAGAAATTAGGCCCCAGTCCCTGCAGGTCAACGACCTTGGCATCAGCTTTGTACATGTCCCTGTAAGCTTCACTGTACACTTTGGGAACAGTCACGGATAGTATATGTTTACTATCGTTCTTGAGCTTTTGTGCAAGCCAGAATGGCAGCTCTATCTTCGTACCTTGCAATAGGTTTTGGTCGTCGGTGCTGGGGTTCAGATAACCTGCAATACAATCAGATCTCATCGTAAGCAGTCCAACTCGAGCCGAAAACACTAGCGATAGATGAATTCCAGAAATATTCACTCGGTTGAAATACACAGATAACAAGAACACGGCACTGATGATAATAGATAAAAGCAAGGCACATCACCACGTCAACATTTCTTGCATCTTACCTAACCCTTTGACTTTGCTCTCCAAAGTACACTGTATTAGTTCACCAGTGGCAAGAATGTCGTCTACATCGAGGTAGTGAAAATTCATCTTTTCGCCTAAAGGATATTCAATTTTAAAATGAAGGTAAAATAGACTCGCCACTGTAGTACCGTACAGCTCTGTGGCACAGTGCTGAACCTACTGAATTAAAAATTACCCGCCATAATCTCATTTCCTGATACGGTCAAGGTCGTAGGAGTAAACCAATAAGATATCTCGCAGTCTTCGCCATAGAATACTCGTCATCACTAAACAACACCGTTTTCCAGAACAACCGTTCAAGGTCCTGATGTAATATCCTCAATATCCTGACCACTAGCGGCATTTATCTCCGAGAGGAAGAGGATTTGCTGTACGCTGAGCAAAGTTGTCTATCTGGCGGTAGAAACATCTGTCACCTAATCAGTAGGTATTTAGTAGGTCTAATAGTGAACTGCTGTCCGGAGATCTATACAGAAGTACGTATCATCGACGATCGGTATATCTGGTGCAGAGTGCACCCTTGTCACACTTACTCCCATAGACAGTCGACTCCATAATAGTTATTCGTTAAAGACACTGCAAACGATCGTGATAGCAGGGCCTAGATATATGGTGGTGACGCTCTGATTGGAAATACTGAGGTCAAACTATGCCACTTTCTTTGGTCGAGAGGCTCCCTTTGCCGAGCCTAAGGAACTACGTCATATTTTCACTAACCCTCATCATATTCACCGCAACTTTCGCTCTCACTCATGCCAAAGACTTTACACCTACCCTGTACAACATAACAGAAGAGCTTACAGATGAAGAGCTCAGTCAAATCTACGACAGTCTACCATTTAGTGCGTATATCTGGTGTGTGTGGCTGGCATCTACATCCCAAGCATGGACTGTATGGGTGAGTTGCATATGGATTCCGAGCCAATTTATGGTCAGATTTCTATAAATGTGAACATTTTCTCTATTATACAGGCTCTGATCAACATGTCCTACTGCACCTTGCTCCTCATAGGGAAAGGCGTGCAAGTGGTTGCTTTCGGAAATCTCCGCGTCAGCGAAGTACAGGTAGTAAAAGTGCCTGCAACCTAGTTACTAAAGATGTTTAGGAACTAAATATATATCTGCTCTTTCACTTCCAGCAACTAAAGGAAAGATTCTGGAACTTCGCCTTCTACAAGTTTATATTCATATTCGGTGTGCTGAACGTGCAGCTGATGAATACCGTCATGATGTGGACTGCCTGGTTTTCTGTATTATGTGGGCTCCAGCTCCTCGCACAGCTTAGTAAACACAGATTTGAATATGTAAGGGTCAATTTTATTCCTTCCGAGGCCGCACATGTGTGTATTTCTATGACCAGTATTGTCTGCCTGTTTCAGCTATCCTGTTCGCCTGCTACGACTCGTTCGCAGCATATCAAGATGATATTCCTGCTCAGTCTCGTCCTGCTGATATCGTTCTGTCTGGTGGCGAGTGCCATCGTTGTTGGCCTCTACACAGACTGGCACACTTTTGGCTTTATGGTTGCCGAATGTCTGCTGCTCGTCATCAGAACCACTTATGTCATCATCAAGTGAGCCTATTCTACTGCTCTACCACCAGGCCATCCCGTAGTATAGACTATACTGTACTCCACTCCACTATACTGTACTCCACTCCACTATACTGTACTGTCCTGTACTCTTCTTTTCCTACTGTACTGTACTTCTGCTGTACCCTACCATACTGTACCCTACCATACTGTACCCTACCATACTGTACCCTACCGTACTGTACCCTACCGTACTGTACCCTATCGTACTGTACCCTACTGTACTGTACTCTGCTATATTCTACTGTACTTTGCTGTAATTTACTCTACTTTTTCTTATTGCACTGTACTGTTATTTACTGTTCTGTACTCTATTGCACTGTACTACTGTGCTATGTCTATGGGTCAACCTATCCATACATGGATGAGATGACGAGACAAATGATGTCACACACAGGTACGCCATATATCTGGTGGATGTCAATCATGAGGGCCTGTGGGAGACTAGAGGTGCGCTGTCATACTACACAGACCTAATCACTGATATTCTCCTGCTCCTAGTCGAGCTCACACACAACCTACACATGCTGGTAAGTTTATTTCTCTCCTCGCCCCCACTCCCTCTATCGTCCTTCTTGTTTTTGTCTCCTACCGCAGCTTCCTTCCCTCCTCTTCCCCTATTTATTCTCTTTTTCTGCTCTTCTTCTGTCTCTTTTTCCTCCCTCCCATCCTCTCTCCCATCCATCTCTTCTCTCCCGTCCTCTCCGCATGCTCTCCCTTTCCTCTCGTCTTCTCATCCTCATGCTCTCCCTTTCATCTCCTGTGTTCTCCTCCTCATGCTCTCCCTTTCCTCTCCTGTGTTCTCCTCATGCTCTCCCTTTCCTCTCCTTTCTTCTCATCCTCATGCTCTCTCTTTCCTCTCCTGTCTTCTCCTCCTCATGCTCTCCCTCTCCCTCTCCTCTCCCTCTCCCTTGTGCCTTCCCTATATCATCTGTCTCTATATACTGGTATATTTGGCACTGTTAGCTATGACAGACTCTACTAACTGTACTGATAAAACAGGCCGCAGTGTTATATGAGTTATAAACCGCTGTTTATTTAGCTCTCAGTAGATTGTGGACCTGTGTTACTACTGTCAGTAGGACTTTACTGCTATGTTATGGTGCTACGATCATTGTTAGTTCAGCTGCACTATCCCTAGCTCACAGGTCAGAATATCTCACACATTGCCTGTAATCGGAAGCAGTCTCTTATGAGATGTAGTCTTCATGCACTCCGCATCGTAACCATGGACACTGCCTATGCAGGACATGATCCAGTGACCTGGTAGTTGGAAGCTTGGTACCCATGACCTTGCGGGTTTAGATTTAGAAATGTCAGACAAAGTTATGTTCTTAATAAATTACCTTTACAAAATGAGTTGAGGTGATGTTAGACTTGACCCTGCAGTGGTCATATAGATATTTCTATATTTAGCGCAGTCTCTTGATCGCTAGCAGGTGAGGTCACATGAAGGTCATGCTCTGTCACTCGGCTGTCATGCTCTTGCGTATCGCTGTAGATCTGGAGTAACATCATATTTAGTATGGCGAGTATCGTGGTGCTGATGCAAATTCGTCACCTGATTGCCGAACTACAGAAGCGCTACTATAAGCACAGGGGCTACGCAGACGTAGTCAAGAGCATGGAGGCTCGCTTCTCCGAAGCTACTGATGACGAAATCCGTGCTTATGATGATAACTGCGCCATCTGCTGGGATAAGATGCAGAAAGCCAGGAAGCTGCCCTGTGGACATCTCTTTCACAAGTAAGAGCCTCCCTCAGCACCCCTCACATCCGCTTTCTTCTGTAAACACCTGCCATGTTTGTGACCCTCTCCCCCCAGGATATTGTAGATTACCCGCAATCTCTGATACCTTTTCATTCACTGACCTGACTGATCCTGATGGTAATCAGAGATCCTGGATGCCTGTGGTACCGTTTGGCTCCAGCAGCTCCTTTGACCTTTGGCCTGGCAGACGTACTTTGATACTATTGGTCCGGCTGCTTACTGAACTGACTGGGGTTGTGATGGAATTATTTTTAGTTCCTGCTTGCGGTCGTGGTTGGCTCAAGATGTGTCATGCCCCACTTGCCGAGTCAGTCTGCGGGATCAGAAACCGGAGGAAGTGGTGGAGGTAGACAACTCTATCCCGACATCTGATCATCACGTCCATCCCGTTGACGATCCTCCCATCGGAGAAATGGCCCAGAACTCATCCGTCAACAGAACCAACCATTCATTCCATTTCGACGGTAATCACAGTTTCATTCAGTGATTTATATACAAAGCACCTGTTCTCCGTAGCACCTGCCTTCTGCTGCTTACTAGTGATAGCGCACGGCATATGGTCAGCATGTATGAGGTATTGCTGATCAAAAGGGAGAAATTTAAATCAGCTTTTAGATCTAGCACATGAGATGTAAGATGAGCGTTGTGTGGTCGCCCTATGGGACCAGCCGGTGCACTGGTAGGTTCAACATACATACATGTCAACCTAGACCAGACCTGTCGACCTTTCAGGCTAAAACTATGAGAGATTCAGGTTTTTCAGAACTTTGAGGAGTTATAGCGCGAAACCCCTACCCCCCTACCCCCTACCGGCTACCCACTACAGCTAGGATTCTCCTATATTTGAGCTCAGATCTAAGCAATAAGCCACAGGAGAATATTATAAAACCAATAATAGCAACTTTGACCCCAAATGTTTGCATATAAACCAATGGATGGTGGGAGGGGGGGAATACCTGAGAGTTGACAGATGACAGGCACTATTTCGTTCCCATACATATGTTCGCTACCCAATATAAACATACAAACAAACTGGTATTTCTCGTGCTGCTGTCCATCGCTAGTAATATCCAGTCCTAGTTGGAGGCCCAATTAGATAGGTAAGATAGACAGATAAGATAGATAGGTAAGATAGAAAGATCTATTTTATTTGGCACTTGTAGCGTAACGACTAAATCGTATCGACATCATACCATAGGTAGCCAGTATTATAATAGTTATATAGCTGGAGAACATGTAAACGTTTCACATCTCCTGATATCTGTTGTAATTAGTGTTCAGCAGTGTTAGTTCGACTAATATCGTAGTGCTGTAACTGTGACCAATGTATCATTGCAGGGTCACGGTATGTTAGCTGGCTTCCTAGTTTCTCCGTTGAAGTCAGACACACCCAGCTAAACCGTCCCACAAGGATATCCCACGAGCTGGAGGCTATGGTCAGCTGTGGTAGCAACTCTTTACTCCTTTACTATGGTATTACTGTCGTACTGACACCATCCTCTGGTCTGACTTAAGGCGAGAGAGGTGAAGACCATATTTCCTGGGATGCCGTTACACTCGATCATTGACGACTTGAGGCTGACGAATTCTGTAGCGATTACTATCGAGAACATTCTGGAAGGACGATTGCTGCTGGAAGTAAGTGTGAGGCTGTGTCTGTCCAGTGTTAATGATGTTTAGCTGAAATCGAAACTACAACATGATACACTGTAGACTGGAATTTACTTGCAACGGAATTTTTTTGCGAATGTTCGAAATCACAAAAAATACAATCGCCAAAAAGTTCAACAGTTATATAGTGTTTATAGTCGTGATGAATTTTTGCAAAACTTTTTCAATCGCAAAAATTTTTCCATCAAGGTTTCCTGGCATTTTCGCAATTTAAGCGCAAAATAATTCCAGTCTACAGTACATCGGCACTCACTTGGTGACAACTTTTCATCGTCTTTGCAATATCAGGAAATGATGATCGATGCGCAACCTGGAATCGTTGTTTTTATTCCATTCTGGTAGCATGAGGCATCATTTTAGAGCAACTTGATACAGAGTATAAATCAAGTTGTTTTTACCAAAGTCGTTCTCACAACTCTGTATAGTCAGTAGCTCAGTAGCTGATAGTTCTATAGTATCCTCAGAGATCATCAACGGTTGATGATCTCTGGTATCCTGCAGTTTGTATGGCGCTGGATGCTATTTGGCAACAGGTTGTTGTTTTTTGAGATGTTAGTAGACCACAAGTAATGTTATGAGAGAAAATTTCCTGTTATTTGCAGCCGAATAGCCAAAACCAACCGGTTGTGCAGCCAGCAGACAGTTCAGATGATGATGAAGAGATTCCATCACTAAATATATTCAACAGAGATGAGCAAACCAGGTGAGCGACAGGTGGTTACTGGTGCAAGAGAGTGATAGATATAGTAGAGTGTTGTCAGACTGATATCTTTACCTGTATCATGATCACAGAAATTCGTTTGGGCACTGTATTCCCTCAGAATTAAGACGCGTGGTAATTATTTTTCAAGAGATTTAGGCAAGTGTCTATCTAGCACTTGTATGGTATGTGTACTCATATTTGGCTAAGCTTTTATTTTTTCACTTGCCGTACACCACCCAGTTAGGGCCATGTAACATTTCTGAGGATTCACAGATGATCCATTTCGTTTAGGATTGGCGCTGCTTCTGCTGGCGGGAGCCACTCATCCGTTGATGTTCGAAGGTATGTTACCTACCTGCTGCTGCATACTACTACCTGCGTGTATAACTGTGGCTTTAACTATCAGATATTGTCTTTGTATTGCAGGAGAGTGATGAATGGATCGCAAGATCACAGAAACTGATCCTTAGATACCTCGTATCTCCTCTGCTCCTAAGATATTTGTTATTTTTTTGATCACAATTTTTTATTTCAATGAATTATTTACACAACAACTGATTCAATGTGATCTTTATTAACATACTGCTCAGATTTATTTTTAATCTGACATCAAGCATAATTGTAAAGGTTCGTTGATTGCATCAGTTAAGTGAGGGAACCTGTACAGGTAACCAGCAACCATGTCAAAGTCAAAATGTCAGTTCGCAAGTGCAAAAGTCATATCTTACTTCATCATCTGTCATCAGGATGGTAAAAGTTTACCCGATGAAGTTAACAACGACTAGATGTAGCACGATATGGGCAAAGATGAAGTCTCCGAATGCTCTTTCTGGGCTTATCGTGTCGAAGTCGGCTTTATTTTCTGGATTAGATTGGACGCGGAGGCAAACTGTCAAAGTAAAATAACCGTGAGCTATCGTACGCAAAAGAATGATTTCAAATCAATTTGCCAATTGTGAAAGTACTTACCTCCTAAGATAAAAGAGCCAACGCATGAGATGAATCCAGAAAGGAAAGAGTTGAATGGGAATGTGCCAACGAGGCAGCAGTACACAAACTGTATGATGCCAGTCAGAAGTATGTAGAGAAGGTAAGCGTCGATTATCTTGAGCTTCTTCGGAGTAGTTGACATATAAGAGTCATAAAATTTAGAAACGACAGAGAACAGCGAGTCACCCATGGTTTGCAGATAAGGTGATAACAAGTCTCCAAATGGATTCGGCAGTAGATGGAAAAAACGATCTAACTTTAACCGGAACCGGTTTTGAGAGCGACACCAAGCGGTCCGAATACCTGGACCAATCGGATTGCACTTTCTCGCCAGCCAGATCAGCGTCCTAAATTGAGTCACGTGACAATTTCTGGCGTAAAAATGTCACGTGACCTATTGCACGCCATTGTACTCATGCTGTTTCATGTCTGAATCATCCGCTTTGCGCCTTACCAACACACACACACACACACACACACACACACATAGTAAGTAGCTCCTCTGGTTTAGTTACCATACGAGTACCAAAAATATCGGTATCATATATGACTGGTAGAACATCCATTAATTTTTATTTGTTTATTAGAAGCGAATAGTTGAGATGGAAACATTACGGTTTGGAGCCATAAGGTTGCGATGTCGGTTTCAATCATTCACTTTTCTATAATATTGGACTAATAGAGCAGTAAGGCTAATCCATGGAATCTTCTGAGGACGATGGAATGAGAATGAAATATTCCGATCAAAAACTATGGTCTACTTAAATGTTGAATATCGTTATAGTAGTTGCTGTTAAACTCGTTACGCGATAACGTTATCTCTGTTCTAGGGATAGTTTGAGTCACTTAAAAAATGATGAGTTGAGCTCACCATGACAGATCAAACTGGCCAGTTGAAAGAATCTCAAGTGACAAAGCAGGGGACCGAGACGCCAAGCCTTCCTATTCTCAGTTGCCTGTCATGTGATTACACATCGACAAACAAGCATTACCTACGCCAGCACGTCGACTTGGCACATTCCACCGACAGACCGTTCAAGTGTCCATTCTGTGACTATGCTGGGAAGCGGAGCCACGCTCTTAAGGAGCACCTCGTTGTACACAGTGACGAAAGACCATACCAGTGCACTCAATGCAACGCCACTTTCAGGAAGAAGGGCCACCTCACCAACCACTATCGCATGCACTCTGAAGCCAAGACTATAGCGGAGTGTGATCTGTGTGCAGCGAAACCCTTCCAAGACCGCGAGAAGCTGTATGTTCATCTGAGATCTGCGCACAGAGATGTTATAGGCCGCAAGGTGTTCTGTTGCAACAGATGTAGCTACGCAACCACCACCCCAGGCAGCCTTCATGTCCATGAAATGGCGCACGATGACTTTAGAAACATCGTTCTGATAAAACCCAAGCTCCCTCCATCTACTAACGTTATCTTGAAGTGTTCGGATTGTGGGTTCGAAACCACCCAGAGGACGAATTTTGAGAAGCATGTCTTAGAAGAACACATGTCTGGTGGTACTGGCGAGACAGCTACTAGCAAGGGAGCTGGAAACAGGGTGGGAAAACCGTTACACATTTCAGAATGTAAATCTTTCTACCGCAATCGATAAAAAAAACTCTGCTGCCAGCAAATTTGTCACAATATCTTGATGGCTGTCAGTGTCCTCTATAGACCTCTAACAGCATCTAATACCGACTGATATGAGTCATCTTGTAATGTATTAATCTTGATACTGTTGATTTCTCCAGGTCTTGCCATCGAGGTTGGTAACTGCCAGAGGAGGTATTTACACTTGCCTGAAGCCTGACAAGGATGGGAAAACGGATGGTGAGAAGCTGAAGATGAACAAGTGTCACCAGTGTGGCTTTGTCACTGACAACTACCGCCAGCTAATCCTTCACATAGTCTCTCACAAGGACTCAATGAAGGAGGCGGAAGTGGCAGATGCCAAGAGCCGTCGAGAGCCAGACATCGCAGCGTTAAATGACCAGAGTGTCAACAGCCGAAGCTTCACGGAGAAGGACGGGGTCTACATCTGCAACATCTGCAACTACGACTGCGAGTCTCAGAGGGTGATCAAGGCCCACATGTGGAAGCACTCGGGACATAAAGACTTGTGCTACCCAACGTTCCAGAACGGTCCACTCAGTGTGTATGACGGCACGCCGCTCGAGGCCAAGAACTTCATCAACAAAGATCGCGAGTCCGTCAAGGCGTTATTCCAACAATCGGAGCGAGGTGACGATAGCAATCGGGATGGCCGCGAGGGCGATGAGGACAGCGTGCTGGCTGCTAAAAGATATCTGGACGATATCAGTAACAACAACAAGAGTCTTGACACCATGGCTCGTTCGGATCCTTCTACTTCTGCTGCTGCTCCAAAGGTCATCGTACAGAGAATACATCAGACTGACCATATCAGCCCCTCCTCGTACCCCACTGGTTTGGAGTACTCAGAATCTGTAACACCTTCAGAACCTGCGACTGCTGCTGGTGCAGCTGGTGACGCTAGCATGGCCGCAGCCGAAGAGCGCCCCCTACAGGACAATCCCCTGCAAGTCATGACCGCCGTTTGTGAAGCTGTTAGCAGTCGGTCAACGGAAGCGAGCCAACAGAATCAAGTGCCTGGCAATGCTGCGCAACAGTGGAGCGCCTCGGAAAAAACTGCTGCAACACTACTGAGCCTGCTTCGTCAAGGTATGTTTTGACTTGATTGTTGCCTAGCAACAATGTAGTATGCCAAAATTTCAGATATTTCCATAAAAATAGGCGAGTTCAGAAGAATTTTTAGTCGAGATGGCTACTGATGAACCGTCCCCTGTTCCGTACGTCAGTATTTCCTTTGTAACTAGCAATGTTAGAACAATGCACTGTTTAAAAAGCGGTCAACATCAGTAATGACTGAGTCGGAGCGGATAGTTTATAGTTCCCTCTCCAAGTCAGCAGTGTCTGCAGCGATACTAGTAATGAGACGCTGCAGCAGGTTTAATGGGCCTCCGATTACACGCAGGTGAAGAGGTCAAGTTGATTGTGGAGCCTGGCCACCTATAGATCAGTGACCTGGATTCCCCAGTACTAATGTGTGCTGTAGTAGTATTCAATGCCACTGTCCTTATGACATTTGCCTGAGAAAGGGGGGGGGGGCTGCTGCCAGTACTGCAATTCAGTGCTCGGCTCTCGATTGCAGGGCCTAACATTAACCCGGCGTGTCCTCCCCCAAACCATCGCTATGGAGACGCGGACATCCAGGCCTCTGATGGAGAGGTGGCCAAGGAGGTGGTTGTTGTGACGGACGGGCATGACTCTGGCAGCTCGGACAGCGGCGTGGTACTGGACAGACGATCTGAGGCATCGTCTCCCATGTCGAAACCGAAATCTGGTAAGCTTCATTACATCGTACAGACAGAGGTATAAAAATACAACATGGCTGATTGTTGTCTTGGATGGTATTTAGTGGGCGCTTGCTAATGCGGGTAAAAGCGTCCCTTCTTCCTCCTTCCCTACACTCTCCCCCACCCTCCCTCCCCTCGCTCGCTTCCCTTCTCCCTTGTGGTATGATCTCTGTTACCTATTGACTGTGTGATGTATTGTAATGTGCCATTGTAGGAGGGATCTGTAGCTCTCTGCTCGCCGTTATCGAGCAGCTGAGAGAGAGACAGGCCGAGGATGACACCCACCGGCCAAGTCAGGCGCTGAAGACGAGGCGTAAGCGAAAACTGAACGCCACTACTGACAGCGTATGTACACCAGACCTCTATCCAGACTTCCTATACAATCAGGTGCGAGATATTGATGGCAGTCGCCACGTGTTTTAGTTAGACGCCGAGCTCCTCGCCAGCGCAGAGTATCTGAACTGTGAGCAGGTGGAGACGACTTCCAATGGTGTCATGTATAGATGTAAGCTCTGTCACTATCAGTCCACGGCGAGTCTGATGAAGCAGCATCTGAGGATGCACAAGGTGGGTCTTATATCCCTTCTTCTTACCGATACGCTCACAACGCCTCGACCAGGACAGAAATACCTTTTCCTTGCTCGAGTTTACTGACTGACGGACTTGGGTTGGGCTTTGTGCATTTATCGTGTTACGTCTCAACCCATGTGCGAGCCTTGTCTATGAACCCGAGCCACAAAAGTGCGTTTGACACAGGCTGATTGTATGCAAAACGAGCCTTAGATCTACCTCTCACTGCAGGAATTGATTTACATTCTGCTGCCTTGAGTAGGTTCTCCGCTATTTATTTGGGAATAGCCTATGACCAGTGGAGTTTTCCCCGCAGTATTACCTCTATTATTTGATTGGTTCATTATCTCTCCACTCATTGGCCGTGCCGCTGTACCTGTTTGTGATGGTTGTGTACATACGGTACGCGACAGAGCAGTTCATGATAGGCAACTCTATGCTCGTACTGCAGTTGGCTCAGTAAATCAAGATACAGGTAAACAAACGTCTACCAGTTGACTCAGCAATCACCGCCTACTGTCCATGATCACTTCACGCAGCACAATGAATGACATCTAATAGCCTCAACTCTAACATTGCTTACTAAAGTCCGCCGTGATTGGCTGTACCCTCCCACACCGCCCAACCTCTGTCTGTCTCTCTATCCCGCAGCATAAGCAGCCCCACGAGTGCTCGCTCTGCGACTTCATAGCAGCCAGCAGCAGCACTCTACAAGATCACATGATCCAGCATTGCAAGATGAGACAATTCCAGTGTAAGAGGTGCTCGGCTGTCTTTGGCTACAAGAGCCAGCTGAGGGCTCACATGAGGTATGGTACTCGATAATGCACATGTATACATATGTATTGTATACTAGAATTTGTTTGCGGTAAATATTTGCGGAAATGCCAGGAAACTTCATGGGAACAGTTTTGCGATTGAAAAATTTTTGCGACAACTCATGACTACTGTAATTACTGTAATATAACCATTAAGATTTTTCGTGATAGAATTTTTTATTTGTGAAAATTTTCAAACATTTCCTCGCAAGCAAGCTCCTGTATACAGTATACTGACTGTGTCTACAGTATCACTTTCTCCCCCTCTATAAGTATGATGAGCTATTCTAGGAATGTAGACAACTACCAGGTGCCCAGTAAACTGTCACTCCTAATGCTCTGTAACATGATCACTCATCATGGCTAGTCAGATAGCTCTAAGTGCAATATTGGATCGCAGCGCATCCGTTTTTGTAACTCTTTGTTTATTTTATTGCTCACCATTTTAGCCTCTGTCATTGTTGGAGAGGTGTGGAGACCCTCATCATCTTTGTATCCAGATGCTGATTGTCGGCTTCTAAAATTCGACTTTTCTGCTCTAGAGTGCATGAGGAGGGCCATGCGTTCTACTGCGATCATTGCGAGTACATCACATCGGACGTCAAGTCATTTCAGGAGCACATAACTCACCACTGGGAGGCAATAAACACGTTTACATGCATTGCCTGTCGCAAAAAGTTCTCTGATCTGGATACGCTACAGCAACACATGAAGGTAAATGTTGTAACCTATAAGCTAAGCCTGTGTTACTACCTTTCCTCATCTATAAGCCACCTGGTCTTATAAATGAGGAAAAGTGTGGATACCTGGTCTTATGAACAAAGAAAGCTGTGGAAATCTGGTCCTATAGATGAGGGAAAACAGTATGCCAATGAGTATTATTGCTTTTACTTACCAGGAGGAGTGTGTGGAAGCAAAGAAGTTGTACAATTCTAAACAAGTCCAGGAGGAGAGAACTGGGGATAACAGAGCCGGGGCGTCGACTGCGGCTGCGGAACCTGCTGCTGACAACATGAGACGAGTGAAATGTGATCAGTGTGATTTCGTAGCGCTCAGTGTCCGCAGGTTGGTAATAGCATGTCACATTTCCAGTTTCGAGCTTACTAAATCAGTATGGTCACATGACCTAGAATATTCCAGCAATCTGGGGGTGGGAGGGATGACCGTGACCTTCCGTGCCTATAAATGTGCTGAGGTGAGGTTTACCTGAGTTACTCCCATAGATCATGTTTTACTTTGCCAGCCTCAAGTCACATACCAAGCGACATGTGAATGACAAGCGTTATATACAGCAGCCGCTGGAGCAGTACAAGTGTAACATGTGTGGATACGTCTGCCATCATATGCCGTCGCTCAAGTCTCACATGTGGAGACACGCTAGCGACACCAATTTCTCCTACTCGTTCACCAACATCCTGAGCGATGGGAAAACCCCTGTGGATAAAGATGGAAAACCTCTGATTACGCTGAGGTGCTGCCAGTGCGGCTTTGAGACAGTCAGCAAGAGCGAGCTGGACTCACACATGCAGTCTCACCTCGATATCATCAAGAAAACGTTTGATGTCGGAAAATAGATCGTCTGCTGACAGCTGTGACGTCTGCTGACAGTGTAGTCATAACGCCATCACTCCAGCCGATATATGTAGTTTAGACAGTATTTTCACACGCTAGTTTTTACCTGCTAGTTCCAGCTGCCATTTAGTTGCCATTTCAAAGATTTGCTACCCAGGGATAGAATCTTTCTCAAAAATAGTATTTTTTTGTTGTATTTATTTTGTTAGATTGATTTTTACGTTGTAGATCTGAGATTGGTGCATGAGAGTAGAGCCAGACAGTAGCATAGATCTCTATTGCACTCTCTGGTAGAAAACGTGTTGTTATCACTTCGCTTTGTTTCCTTTACCTGCGTAAATTTTACTGAGGCTTTAATGCTTGTGATGGGAAGATCTGTTTTGTTGTTATCTGAATCCTTTTTATTGGCAAGTTTGATCTCCTTTCGTCTTAGACAGCTAATTCTCTAGTAGTACGTATACTATGATGTAACGATTGTTAATCAGGGCCTAGTACTCCTGTAGATAACTGATCCGGTGTTTAATATAAAAAATGTTAGATTTTGTTACTCAACAGTTACTTAAACTTGTCCAATAATAAAAAATGATCTTCCAGTAGACGCTCATTGTTAGATATGCACTACTGCGTAATCAATTACCAAGAGAGTGCATTCATCATCTAGTCAAACTTGTAGCATTTATGATATATTATGCTCTAAGCACATGGTTAGCCTACCGCTTGAGCAGTATGGATGGGATTGAGCAGTATGGATGGGATTGAGCAGTATGGATGG
>ERZ1740065.1287-NODE-1287-length-14870-cov-11.501721_pt1 | contig 14870 bp, 14 predicted proteins | sample MGYA00581738_ERZ1740065 | MGnify/ENA primary metagenome ERZ1740065 (study PRJEB43018, sample SAMN04849749) | marine metagenome | isolation source: floating plastic debris | place: Pacific Ocean | collected 2008-09-01 | study: EMG produced TPA metagenomics...
CATGTAGGATGGGAAAAAGCTGTTAAAGCGCTTCTGCGTCCTGCATTTTGGTGGGCGGTAGACAGTGTTTAGGCTAGAGGAAACCCTCGCTTGGTTGACTACAATACGATTAAAAAGCGGATGTTTTTCATTACGTGCAATCTTCTTAAAAACAGACTCTGAGGCAGTATTGATGAAGTCAGAAAGAGTCGGCAGGTCCAAAACCTTCAACCTTTCAAGATACTCTAGGTCTGGTTCGATTATCTTGGTAGCAGAGGCCTGCACACGTTCAAGCCTCCATTTACAAGTCTTTGAAAGAAAATTGTAGAAAACAGGGGAGGCATATGTTAAAATAGAGCGTATGTTAGTGCAATAGAAGGTTTTTAGGCCAATTTGGTTCATTCCCACCTTTCTCAGCTGTTGCATTAGAAACAATTTTGAATTGCACTTCTTCACTAGAGAGGAGGGGGAGAGAGGGAAGGGGGAGGGGTGGGGAGAAGGGGAGAGAGGGAAAGAGAGCGAGAGAGAGGGAGAGGAGGGGGAGAGAGGGAGATATGGAAGCAGTGATGTCAGATAGATATGGAGCAAGAGAGGTGGGAATGAGATGGAAGAGGGAGAGCGGTGGGACTGACATACACACACCTTAGACTCGAGAAGGTCTGTGTAATATTTCACGCAGTCATCCTTTGACTTGACTTTGGCGACATTCTTGAGGTTACCTTTCATTTTCCTTTCACCCAAGAACTAAAATAAAATGGACTTGCTTACATTTATAAGATCAAATGGCTGGACAGCGCCTTCCCCCATCAAGGAATGACAATTCTTCATGAGGGCATATGCAGAGAGAGCATTCTACGATCTAGCCTAGTCTTGGACTGATTGCATTGCTGGGGACAATCTTCATTGCTGTATATTTGTCCTTGCTTCAAGCAATTGCGGTCACACTAGCACTAACTTATAGCCAGCACTTACACAGTAGTACTTGTCACCTACACAGTAATATTCGCCAGCCAACTGTATCTCATACCATTCAGACTTGAGTTCACTAGGATCTTACGTAAGTCCAATTACTTGACCATAATATTTGTTGTCCTGCCTAATGCCTTTGCTCAGTTGATTTATTCAAACAGGAACTATGTTTGGTAGCAGAAGTTCTTCTCTTTTCTGGATAACATTACTCTTTATGTCTTATCAGCCCATTAGTATCATACTTACCTGCTGCTTTTTCGAACACTTATTTAGTGCATTTTCGCTATACTAACAGGTTATTTCGTCACTCTGTGCATTGACGATTACTTGTATCAATCATGGGAACCAATCCTTGCCAAACATCCAATATTCACACCTCAGCGCTGGCACTAGACGCTCATCAAGATTTCTCATTTGACACTTAACCCACTACAGTAGCAACTATCTACATGTCCTTGCAGGTGCTTGTAGTCAAGTCAGCAAGTTTTGAAGTGGTGCTTACTAATGGTTCGCCTACCAGCGATCATGAGAATTACTAACTAACACTTCTATGTTCCAAGTAGATGAAAACAAAGTAAATAATGGAAGTAGCACATGTCTTACAGCAAATGATGCATGTTCTTGTAGCCAACTTATGATGTCCTTTTTGCCAACAGCATCAGCCTTGACTTCATCAACTGTCCACGGTAGTTCAGGAATTGCAGCTGCCATTGTTTAGTCGATCGGAAATCTTTCTCCAGATTCTGTACGAAGAAAAGCACGCTATTTCTAAATTATAATCGACACATGGAAACCCAGAGCTGTGGTACCACCGTGAAACATGGAAAAAATTTAAATGAAGCGTGTGAACGAGTGGTAAGAAGGATTTCTTCAGGATTAAAAAAAGCAATTGGCGGTGGAAATGAATCAATGGTGTAGGTAAGATAGGTTATCGCAGATTATGTATGTAAATGCATAATATCCTGTCTTTCCCATGCAACAGCATCTCTGGAAACTCAGAATAGTCCTCATGCAATTCGATAATGGTGGATGTAACTGAATAAAACGATAATTCTCATAAATTACTTACCTTTGTTTGATCATCAAACTTCGGTTGACACAGCAAAGGCACAAAACACATGGGTCATAGACTGAGAGTGGATAGCATTGATGTCGAAATTGTGCGTGCGCCAAATTTATTACTTGCTAACATGAGAAGTTGTCTTCTCTCGTTTATTGTGAGCGCTACCATAGTTGTCTCCCCTTTCTATCGCTCTCCACCAGCCCAGTACTCCGAATGAGGATGCACAGAATGCGCAGAATGCCGAGCTGAAGAACCACGCTTCCGTATGTCCAACAAGTCATAGATATAAGCATCATTCTGGAGCACCCTGTTCCACTAGATGAAAGTGTAAGCGGGCCAGCTAATCATGATCAATTGTTCAGAAATAGTTGATTTTGCTGACTAACTATTTTACCAGTTGTTACATAGACAGTATCATCTCATGCAGTGAATTAGAATTACTACCTTCAACTCTAAACTTGACGTCATCTAAGACTGGCTAGTACTTCCTGAGTAGCTGAAAATATGATATTGTGAGACCAATCTGTGATCTGTTGCCTCAACCTCCCAGATCAAATCAATTATTTTACCTCACCATATATCATTTCAGTTTACCATACTTGCATACAGTTTATCTAAGCTACGTGACTGGATTTGATACACACAACCAGGCTATAAATGAGGTCAGTTGAACTATGATTAGCTAGTTTCATTGGTCAACAGCTGCTTCACTAGAATCTGTGAACATGTGTCCACATGTACATCTACTGTAGTACACTACCGTAGTCGTATCCGATTACAAAACAAACCGATTCATGCACATTTGTGAAGCTGATGATGTAAGAGGGAAACGAGATGTGAGAGAGGCAACTGTTTACAGAGGACATTATGGTTCTCACTCTGGATCCCTTTAAACCTCAATCGGGACACCTGATGATAAACAGTCACCAGCAATAAATAGACATCACACCACACTGCTGCCGCAGCACCACCACACCACCACTGTGTTACGCAACGTCGCATCATACCACATCCACACCAAACTGCAGCTGAACCAAAGTGTACCACATCACCACACCATGCATACCACGCCGCTACATCACACTACATTACACCACACCACCAAGGGTACCACACTGTACCATGCCATACCACACTGCACTCGGACCACACTACACTACACTACACCATCATGCCACATCATGCCATACCACACTGCCGCATTACACTGTACCATGTTATTTATCTGTGCCTGAGACCAACTGGTCTACTGATTTATAACCCGATAACATCTACCGCAGTGAGTGACAGTTTTCGCTCTATTTCATATATACTGTTGTTACATACAGATATTCCATCAACTATCAGTTAACCCCACATAGCTTATTATCAGAGGTGATTGGTCAACAGTTAATTCAATTTCATGCCACACAGCCAACTGTTAGCCTGAGAATGCTGCTGCCGCAGGCAAACATTGATAATTACAGTTATCAGAAACTAATCCAAAAATTATCTCCCGGCAGAATTAGCAATGAATGTGCAACTAAAACTGTGGGATTTCATCAAAATCCGTCAGGGCATGAATTTCTGCCTGAGACCAATCGGAAGCATTGTGGGTATTTTTATTCACCTTGCCCTCCTCTCACCAGCACCGTAAAAGCCTGCAATATTTTATTTACGTTCAGATTGTAAGTCACTCGGACTTTGACAGCAGTAAACTCATGATGGAGGCAATCGAGCACATATTTGTCGCTAATTTATTTGTAAACATGAGTTTTATTGTGCCCTCAGTTAGCCAGCCACTAATGAGGACACACTGACACTACTATGTTACAGCAAGAGGCCTGCTAGGCTCCTGTAACATAGCGATGTAGGGCGCTAACCAATGAGCTTCCAGCTGATTGGCATTAGAAACAGGTGTCTGCCGGGCACTGCTCCGTTGTGTCATCAGCTCCGAGTAGTGAGTACAGGCTGGATGTGATCATGAGATTTCTCACATACTTACCACTATTCTGGATTTCATTGTACTTACAAGGTACGTACATATCTTGACAACTGTCTTCGTCATTTAATTCTGCTACAATTTAATACTGAGTTTACAGACTCACGCACACTCTCCATAGAGTACAAGTATGACCAGCCTCAACTAGCCGTCTGCATCTATACCAGCTGTACGTCACCACACCCTGTTGACTGTCAGGCACATAAAAACAAATCATCACCAACTCACTTGGCTGCGATTGCATAATAATTATGAAAAACAATTCAATTAATGAGAATTAAACTCTATGATTTGGTTAGATATAATGTGTCTGTGCGTACGATAGCCAGCTCTGTGTCTCTCATCCTTCCTGCCGTCACAGCATACATACACTATCATACTAGTCACACTATCATACGAACGCGTCTGTATTTATTGGTATTTGTAATAGTCAGGTTTTTGTATTTGGAGTCTCATATAAGCATGTCTATGTCTATGCATACACCAACCAAACAGTTTGTTGTCTGCGTCTGTCTAGACTGACAATCATGGGAAGTGTAATTCACCCTTGATAGCCCGCAGCGCTTTCACCTTAAACGTCTAAAGTCATGCTGTAATGTCAGCCAGGCTGACTGGACCAGCCTCATGACTCCTTTGTTTAGATCTTTCATCATGGTCCAATCTGATGACCTGTCAAATGCTTTCCTATGGCATGAACACGCTCTGCGCTATGTTGCTGCGTACTAATTGATCAGCAATGTCACCCCAGGAAGTAGAAAACTGATAACAGAATGGCGTTGTGTCATCATATGGGTGTAGTCATAACTTCCTGTCAATCTGTAGTAAGCACTAACTCAATCTGTCAAAGTCTCAGCCAAAAACTGTATGAACTGTTGCTGTACTGTGTTATGAGATACGCAGTATAAAGGACGCATTTCTCATTCGTTGCAGGAGCGTCTGGAGACAGGGTCCAGAGTGTAGACACGTATGGCAACACTATGTACTCACTACGCTTCCGTGTGAGCAAATACCAGTGGCACACAGCAAAAGAGACATGTGGCAAGCATAGGAGTGTTGTCGCCCGCCACCCAATTCCAACCGTTGTACTCGAGAGGTTTGAGAATAGAGGCATGAGGTCCTCGAGCGTTTGGGTGGCAGACAGCACAGGCTCCGTCTGCCAAACGCTGAAAAAGGTCTGCTCCCAGCCGATCCAGAACCTCATAACCGGTGGCACGTCGTGTCGCTCAGAGAGTTGGGAGGTGGAGAATGTCGACTGTTCGATACAGCGCAATATGTACCTCATCTGTCAGTCCAGTAAGCAAAGCAAACTCTAACTCAATCTCACTACTGACTGAACGCAACGTCAACGTGTGTCAACAGCTGCCATCCGACAGTCTCGTTTGCAAAATTGTTTATAATAAAAAAGGGTTTTTGTGTACTCTATGAGCGGTGATATGGTATCACCGTGTTTAATTTCAACTTTTTGCACGGGGTGCTAGCGAGCACTGAGCAGTGCCTGTCACTCATTATTATGGCCATATTAGCATGATTTCTTATGTTACAGCTCACCAGACTGCGCTGGCTCACTGCTCACACATGGTTGTCATAAGCCAACCTGGATTTCATCATCACAGCTTCGAAATGTTTTTAGGATATTTAGCTAATATAATGCGCCTCCTCAGTGCCCAGTGCTCCTCAGTGCCCCCAAAGCAGCATTCCAACGCCTATCCGGTGAATTATTTGGCCAGCTAAGTTGGCTATATGGTAGAAACTGAAGCTGAGTAATAAACAGGAGTAGCGACTACCTGATCTTTATCCCTACTCTCCCTCCTGTCTCTGACTCACGCTCTCTTTTTCCCAGCTCCTAGTCCCTCGTGCCATAGCACACCATCTCCATTTTTCTCCTTTAGGCACAGCTATTGTTAACGTACCAACAACTTCAACAATGAAGACCTCACCAACAACAACAGCAGTACCAACAACAACAACTACAACCGCAACAACAGTGTCTACTACAACGTCAACACCAACTCCACACATAAGTACACCATCTACTGAGGAATCAAGCAGCTCAATATTAACATCAACAACGGAGCGAATTACATTGACACCCGCCGTCGCTGGAACAGTATCTACAGCTATGATGGAGCAGTCGAACTCATCCGCGGCAGCCAAACTGAGGCCTGTAGAGAAGTTTGGAGCTGTTCTGTTGGTTTTCGCAGGAGCTGACAAGTATCTTCTAGGTGAGTGAGAAAAAGCAAAAAATGCCAGCGAATGCTGCATTGGACCACTTTGATGATGCCAGACCATAGATGCCTATATCTTAATTCTAATAGAGGTTTATAATTTTGACAGGACTCATCATTGCTGTGGTCTGTGGAACGTTTTTCATATTTGGACTCTGCATCATCATCTGCTGCGCTTGCCAGTCGAAACCCGAAAGAAAAAAGAAGTGTGTTTCATTTTTCGTCACATTGTGCATCTATATGAGGTTTTCTTCGGTTATAGCCCCAGCGTCTGTTTATTACAGGTATGAATTAGTGCACGGCTATTCACAGAATCTAACTGACCGCGGTCACAGGACAGACACAACAGAGGATACCAGCCTCGATGACTACAACGACATGAGCAGCGACGCCCACAGCAGGTGCTTGCGTAACGATGACGACATGTTCAACAATATGATTTACCCATCGCTGATGCTGCCTCCGCCACTGCTACAAGACAATCTGGTCGAATCCGGCAGCGTTTACGACGGCCATAACACCATGAGCAGCATCAACACCACCAACAAGAGGATGTATAGCACACTTCAGACTCCTCGACACAGTCGCCCTGCGATTCCCGCTGTAGATAACAATATCTACGCATCCATCAACAGATACAGGAAGCCTAGCAGACACGCTGACTGCCTGATAGACGATATCCCTCCTCCTCCACCACCGCCGCCCATCAATGCAGCTCCACCCTTAGATTTCTCAGATGATGATGTCATAGGACGAGGACAATCACAGTGCAGCATTGTGGGATGTGGCAGCTTTGAGCATCACAAACCAAGGAAGATCAAGCCCCGCAAGAGCCGCTCGTTAACTCACTCACCGATGAGCACTTCGAGCAGACGTAAAAGGAAAGAGCATAGCCTGGAGCTGGTATCTACGAATCTATGAGTCAGACGGCCGATGACTACGACATGACTATATTAGAGCATGGTGTCTCAGGCTATGCACATTGCCAGCTCATCCACTGTACGAGGTGAAGGATATCTTGCGGTACGTAACTGCGCTATGCAGGGGTACATTGAAGAGCCTAACACCATCAGCTGTACTTGGTGCTGTTTTGAGCCATGTAGATGGTTTTCCTTCAGAGTCAGTTTTCTTCTCTAAGACATAGCCATTTTTATAGTAAGCTAACACCAAATCGAATTGCACCCAAAAAATTTTGCACTATTTTTGTAAAAATTAAAATACACTTCTGCTTACATCTCCCAGGGGAATGATCATCGTGCTCATGCATGATAGTCAACACTCTTCTATACTATAATGCCACAGATGTGCTCCGGCCTGCCTAGATACCGAGAGCAACCTGGCGCCGCATATGGCAGCGTCGCACTGTAATTTCTCAGTTTCTCAGTGTGTTTTCTCAGTGCATGAGACCTTGCGATTTAAATTAACTTAAAAATGCATCTATAATATTAGCAAACATTTTATACCTCCAAAACTTTATTGCTGCACAAAAAATTCATTAAAATAATGTTATTGCATAACAATTTTGGTTCTGCTAAAATTACTGACAGTGTGACTGAAGGTACTGAGAAAACATGAGGCCAAGTTTGGCTACATCAGTGACCGGGTTCATCTTCATGTAAGTAATAAACTGACGTTTCACCTTATTCAGTTCACCCATAGTAAACCGTTTTACCAGAACTAGGAATGCTCCGTCGGCGACCTTGACCTTGTCACCAATAACAGATATCTTTTGCGCAGACATTATATTTTTGACAATGTCGCTGGTCACTCGGTCCAGTTCATACATGAAGTTCGTTGGCTGAAGAGGTTGAGCGACTGTGCTCAGGTTTGGAGCTGGGGCTTTGGATTTAAACAAAGCATCATGGATGCTCCGTGACGGTAGAGAGTCATCAGCCTGGACGATGAAAAGAGGGGAGTCCCATCTGCTGCTAGAGTTGGGAGCTTCATAGCGCATCACTAACTGGTCAAACACTTCATCAGAATACCTATCGCCTTCCCTAGCCGTGTTGAAAGACTTGGCCACTTCTCGATTGATATCACACCAAATGACGCAGTGAGGCGTCTGCGATGACTTGGTGATGCAGTGCAGTTCATATCTGTAGCCCTTGATGTAATTCAACGAGTCCAATATTACAACAGTATCTTTGTTTAGATGCTTCTGGACCTCTGACTTAAGAAAGCCTCTCAGGTTCTTTTCCTTTCGAGTGTCACTGTACACTTCCGTCCGTGAGAATTGACTGAATTGGTTATCCGAGACGACAACGACGTTGCTCACAGTTTCAGAGAGAAAACATTTTAGTTCCTCTACTCGTGTAGATTTCCGGCTGCACGGATAACCGGTGATCACAATCAGTGGCATACTCTTCTATCGTTGTACATCCAACTACGAAATGAGGACGGGTGACATCAGAATGAGCACTGGCGATTGGTTGTGGAGCAAAATGATTGCACTTACATCGCAAATAGTTAATCACATGGACCTCCGAGTGATACTATGTTTCCTCCTCTCCCATATGTTCTTCAAATTAGCGTACGTTCCTTTATCAATGGGATGTCAGCATCAACAAACACCATGGAACATCCAAAGGAACAGGTAGCAGCGTGGAGGCGAATCAAAGAGGAAAAATCAACGAAGGTGGAACGGAAAGATGAAGAATGCCGATCAGTGGATCATTAATCGAAGTAGTCATATCTTCCCACTTATGATTATTAGCGCCACCAAAAATGAAAAATGCAAACAGACGCTAATGAGGAGTAAAATGTCGTTTTAAAGATACTCTTGGATTCTTAGTATAAATGTACTTATTTGTCATGATTTATCAATTTACATGATACTTACAATAGAAGCACTCAAGATGGGTGATGCAAAAGCATGGCAAGACAACTCTCGCCCTCAATTCCTCGCGCATGCCCTCTAGCTATGTCATCGGCGTGAGGAATCCTAATAAGCGACAATAGGTTTTGCTGAGCTGAAGAAACGTAATTTCCATCACTGATCAGTGCCACTCAGTTCTACTTTAAAATAGCACATTCTAGATTTTATGTGAGTACGAAGATGATTTTCTTGTTTTCCTGCTCCTCTCACCTTCCCCGATCCATAGTATTTGTCTTGTGCCGATGCACAGCCCACGTGGCTATCACGTAATTTAATCTCCCCACTTCTGTATTCCATAGCTGAGGTTTCACCTGAATTCTCTCAAAGTAAGGCCTGTTTAAGCATGAATGATTGTCGTTACTACTATGCAGGCCACTGCACAAAGGTAAGTGCACGCTCACTGTTCTGAAGTTCAAAACAAGTGTCGCTGAACATAGGTAAATATAACTCTTTTTGTAACTATGATTTTCATCCAGTGCTGAAAGCTGCACAAACATTTTGTTGTGGATATGTACTACACTGAAGATAATTCATTAACATTGTCCAATTTTCATCACATGCTCCTAAAAAATAGAGGATTGTAAGTCAGAAGCAAGGCGGCAGGTTGATTGAAAATCAGCCAAAATTCGTATACGGTTTTATCACCCCTTCCTTCCCCCCACCTCACAGCCATTCACTCGATGTATCTACTACATCAGTAGATATGTATCTGTCCTGTAATCAATATTGCCTTTAGTTTAGTGTTATGTGATCAGATTTGTACCATATTTACAAACTTATGACTTGGTGTCACTTCACACAACTTTTGGGATTTCCCCTGCACCGCAGAGCCAATTGTTCTATTTTTTATGCATCTCAAGTTGCTAACCGATGTGTAGGCAGTCCTTCAGCGATCAACTGTGGGCACCAATGGTAATGATCAATCACCTACTCACTAGTCCAGTTGTCATCTCAGTGTTCAGTGTTGGTTTGATCTGAGCAATCAAGTTGGTGTACTATGTCCATAAAAGCATTGTGCGGTTTCAAGGCCTCTACTTCTTCCATGTAGTGAGCTCCAGTCCGCTCCAGTTGTTCCATGTTGTGCTTATCCCAAATTCTACTGGCCATGACATTCCATTTCCTTTATGAACAGTCAACCCTTATTGTTATGGAATATACATAAGCTTGGATGTAGCGGCTTCGAGTCTGGCAGTTTGGAGGCGAGGAGGACAGTCGGTCAGCTGATACCAGATGGGCGTCAGCTCGGGTCAAGTTCAACGACGCTTAGAATCTTGTAATCCGGTCATGGCGGCAAATATCTTGTTTCTTGATCCGTCATGACTCTCTGATCAGCTATGTTTCAAGTTTTATAGCTTCTACCATAATTCTCAGTCGAGTTGGTCGATAAGATCTGCAGTTATTTATTACGGCGATTTACATATTCCAACAGTGCAAATCCTGGTTGATGGTTTGATCTTCGGTAACCATGACTACAATGCTACAAAACACATCAAGTCTAGACCATTGTGAACCATGTGACCCAGGTTAGAGTCTGGCTTTAATCATGTATGCTAACACACATGCAGTTAATGTAACACCAGTGCTGAGTATAATCATGTCGAAACCTGAAAGCAGACAAGACGCTCATCTCACTCTTTATGTCAAATGCTGGTATTGAGCCCACAGATTATAGAGATAATCAGTCAGGTATACTCCATCAATAATGTGAATATAAACCAGTCTTACAATGACCGAAGTACAGGAACTGCTCGGGACTGGAGTCTTTCTGACACAGCATCGGCAGACAACTTGTTGGATCTAAAATCTGATATGCTGATTGTCCGTGCTCATCTGGAAACCAGTAAACACTGCCTTCTGTCAAGCAGCCACCTACAATACATCTGCTCAGCAATTGATAAATTCAATCAAAGACTCACACAAACTGTAAATAGACCAAGGAAAACCGCATGATGTGAAACGTTTGACAGGTAGACTGACTGCAGTTGGCCATGCACTGAAAAAGGTAACAAAACATGTAAAGACCAACTAGTCACAACCCTGATAGAACTGGAAGCAACATGGCCCTGGAAAATCAGTTTCTTACGAAAGTGTGAGGTCAACCACTGGAGATAGTCTCAGTGGCTGCCATTTGACATTTGCCATTATCCACCATGACGTTAGGGTCTAGCTGGAGGTCTCTGGCCTAGATCTGGTCTTGCATGCCTGCCAGCAGTCTCATCCTCAACGTCAGAGCCTTCCCGGTCTCACTGAATCCGCGTGTCTCCACTAATTCGTACAATTGTCAAATGAACTCCTCATTGGTCTGCCCCTTCTTCTGACAGCAGTTGCTCAGCATGATGGAGTAATGTAACTGATTACTGGCGGATTGAGGTAGCTTGTTTTCATGTGACCTATCTGGGTTTGCTTTCGCCTCTTCATTGCTAGCCACAGTGGTTGCCAAATGTCCGTGCCCCTCTGCCTCCCATGAGGCACACGACAGTGTCTAATTGGCACTGTGCACTTCTCTCATCCAGCCCACTGGCTGATCTGAACCCCTAGCACTGCTGTGTCAACCCCGGCCACGATTCTTGCGCCTTGGTGAAATCTAGCTGTCTCAACAACTCTATGCCTGCTGGTGCCATACTGTCTTGGCTTATTCATCCCAGATCCATCTCTCACAATCTAGTCTCGGCCATCCTGTCTACCACACTCCAGCATATGGGTGTGTTGATTAACATATACAATCCCAGTCTGGTTGGATTTGGTTTGTTAAAACTGTTGGGCACAAGCATACAACGACAATGAAATGACCGGTGGAAGACTATGGAACCACTGTGAACAGGCAACTCCTAATACTAGGATGCTTAGTAAATAAACAGCCATAAATCGTTAGTTCACCAAGACAGCAATAAATAGGCTGACACAACTTGGTTTTAATTTTTTTCTAATTGTAATTTGCTGTTCATTATCATCAATTACTGTACGCATCACTCATTGTTCTATTAGTGAACTTTGCTCAGTAGCATGACTTTATTTTTCTACCCATAAGTTGAACGACTATATTATATGTATTCTCTGGACAGCTCACTAGTGTTGTAGTGCATTTTCTAAGTTCTACTCCCATGTCTTACCCTACCACAGGAAGGCATTGATTTACTTTTTAAAAACTATTTTGCTGGTGGGCTTGAGTGACACGTGGAGAGGGTTTGGAGCCACGGCTATTTGAGCCTTCCCTCATACCCTTAACACGTGTCCTCAGACTTTTTCCACCTTACACATTCTATAAAGGTTGTTCAACCTTTAGATTTGGACTGTGTCAAACCTTCTCCTGGGCTACTATCTCTCTGTGTACCGGATTGATGAGCATGCTTGGTTGTACATTTCTCTTCCTTTGATGAGCTTCTCCCTTGGCTGGTTTCATTTGGATGATTGTATCGGAAGATCCCTGTCCTTTCTACTCCATCATTACCTCAGGACCAGGCTGCCTTAATATGCTCTTTGTTTAGGTCAACTCAATGTGTTCCGCTGACTACGTCTTAGACGGGGGAAAGGACAACTCCGAAATGAAAATTTCCCTGCACTCATTATACGCAGTGTCTACCCCTCCCCAAGTAAACAAAACACAGTGCCCAAGCCTGAGGTTTAGAATATATAGCATGCTAAAACTACTGCCCTATCTACAATTAATTGAAAGAGTTGAAATGAAAGAGTTATTATGAAATCTTGTAGAGGGGAGTGCAATTTGAATAAGCAACAATAAACATAACGTTTATTCTGAGGTCCACAGATTTAGATCTGACAAGAACTTCAATAAACAATATGGCAACAACAACCTTCCACCTTACTGCCGGCAAATACTGTAGAAATGGCATGTTCATGGATTGAGGTGTACAGGATTACGGAAGAGATGGCGGGAAATATCAATGAAAATTTCAAATCATTCGTGGATGCAATTCGTAGGAGCAGATGGCTTGGGTATTTCAGCTTCAAAATCATCAAATGTTGCTAATGCTGAAACTATTAAGACCTATGCTTTATTGACAACTAAACAAAAGTGGCTGCATGTAGTCAAATAGATTCAAAATACAAAAGTATAAAGCAGATGTACGGACAGCATCAAAATAAAGCTATAAAAAAGGATGGATAACAAGATTACTAGCATGCAAATAACACGGGAGACCATATTGTAGTTATTTCGACAGAGATATTGCCCTCTGTTTCTGTTCATCTCCACTTCATGATCACTGCAGAGTATATTCCACAAGGACCATCAATGAACACTTCAATTTTGGCGCATGCGGTGTGTCTTCATTACCACTCCTATTGATACCAATAAGCATGCATTTAATTTTCAACGACCATAGCTTTAGAGAGGTAAACAGACAGTTTAGCAAACTTGGCATCTGAACTACTAGCAAAGACATCACATCAGGAAGCCCAAGGCTTTGAAGAATCTGGGCATAGGAAGTTTGAGATAGTGAAAGCTCTTTCTTCTCCTCTAGATGGCTCATATAGTCGGAATGTATGTTGCACCTGCCTGCTATGAAAGAGGCACATACGGAGGTGCTATGGGTCTGGCACCAGAGCCATAAATCACAGGCTATGTTGTTGCAAATCTTGGATTTCTAGCCACCAATATTGTTCAAATAGTGAACGACAGTTGAGTTGTCACATCGCACGAGGACATGCTTACCACGGAAAACATTTTGGAAGGCTTTAAGCCCCTTAAGAATAGCCATCAACTCTAAGGCATTGATATTTAAGCCGGAAAGCTCTTTTTCTTGTAAACACCATTGTCCTCCAAATACTTCTTTTCCTTAGACAAATCCCTAACCTGAGAGACAAGCATGATGACAAACCGTTGGGCAAAACCTGGAATTCGAGGAGTCTCTCCCCAACAGAAAAGCACAAATATTTCTTGTAATATACCTTCTCCAAATCCACTGATGCCATGAATGAACCATGCTGTACCAACATTCTCACCTCGCTGACACTCCACATTTTGAAGTGTTCATAGTCTATATACTGATTCAACCTCCTCAAATTTGAAATCATTCGCTGAGAACCATTTTTCTTAGGCACTAGGAAGACTGTGGAAACTATCTGTTCGGCTACTGGCAAGACCTCTTTCACAACCCCTATTTTAAGTAACTTCTGAACCTCAAGCCAAATAACTGAAGGATTTCCAATATTTCCCATGAACATTTATTGAACAGGAGCATCAGTAAGTTCTAACCTATATCCCTGGATTGCGTCTAAGACTTAAAGATCAGAGGTCAGCGATTTCCAAAAATTCAAGTTCTGAGACAGTGGCCCTGCGATAAAAGAACTTCTCACATCTAAAGGTGCTAGGGCTTGCTTGGCCTAATCTGGCTGTCGGTCCCTCTGAATGAGCCTCTGTAGGGACTCCTGCCACCCCTCTCCTGTAGCTGCCATGGTTCCTTTGATTGAACTTCATCCGGAATTTCTGACCTGCAGTAGAGCACATTGCTGCATAGTTACATAATAACAGCGGCTCATAGCTGCATGGCTACATAGCTGCATAGAGCAAGGTTGATTTAATCAGGCAGAGTAATACCTCTCCAGTTTTTGGTCCTTTGTGAAATGTGTCACCAAGCTCTGCCTGCCTCATCGCCGTCTTGAGACCGTTGTCTGTCTTGAGACCGTTGTCTGTCTTGAGACCGTTGTCTGTCTTGAGACCGTTGTCTGTCTTGAGACCGTTGTCTGTCTTGAGACCGTTGTCTGTCTTGAGACCGTTGTCTGTCTTGAGACCGTTGTCTGTCTTGAGACCGTTGTCTG
>ERZ1740065.1288-NODE-1288-length-14869-cov-13.999460_pt1 | contig 14869 bp, 8 predicted proteins | sample MGYA00581738_ERZ1740065 | MGnify/ENA primary metagenome ERZ1740065 (study PRJEB43018, sample SAMN04849749) | marine metagenome | isolation source: floating plastic debris | place: Pacific Ocean | collected 2008-09-01 | study: EMG produced TPA metagenomics...
CCTTTTTTACCCCCTCGCGGTCGTCGGCCCTTCGGCCCGCCCCCTCCCTCCCCCCGCGGCCGCCCCTTTCTGTCTCATCATCTTAGGACGATGCCGAAATGCGAATTCTGGAATCATATACGTGGTTTTAAACTTAGTGATCATATCTCAGTGCTCCTGTACCAGCTCACGAGTTCATCGCCAGCTATTTGCCTTTCTTGAATTTGAATACACTCCACTGATATGAACCTTCAATCAAAGACTGATCTGATATCAGCTCATCACAGTGCCTCCCACCCCATGCTAGATCTACAATATTTGAAACCTCTGAGGGAGTCCATTTAATTGCTTTCTACGTGCACCACTGGCTCACAGAAAGTAATGAAATTTATTCGGTGAGCAATTATGTATTTCAATCAATGCCATAGAGTTGATTTGAAGGCAGTAAGTGGTATCTTATTTTCAGATTACTGAAACCTATGGCTTTTTGCCATTTAGGATTCGCAACCGTTGTTCATCCAGAAACAACTGTAACTTGCAGTTCATGCGTGTTCAGTATCTATCATCTTAGACTTGTGGATAAGAGCCAAGAGTAAACACTGATAGCAAAGGAAGTTGCAAGGTCAGTATGAGCATAGATTGTGCAACAGATACTTCCTCACAACATCACTGGCAATGAGTGACCTTCAACCCTCGGGGTCATGACTGCATTGGCCACAAGTATGTGACATCAATTGATCATGACAGCTTGATTGACTTCGATTGTTTGATTCGGGAAGTCTTCTAGATTCCAGTAACATGTCACCCACAGAAAACTAAATCTCTCTGGTATGATTTTTAGATGAGTCATCGGCTTTGCTCATTTTCATTGGCAGATGAGCATCCTGAATGGAACATACTGATTGGAGGTACAAATCAGAAAGGCCTATAAGTGAAACAGCCAGTCATAGTCTTGGTGCTGTGAGGTTACAGGCTGCAGGTGTTACGTAGGTTGTCATCTCTTTTACCTTCAACGTGATGACTGCCAGTGCTGGACAACGAGGAGATTTCAGAGCTCATTTTTCATCCTTATGGAATGTGAAACTGATTGCTTTGGTCGAAGCTGCTATCATAATAGTACTGTTATGGAACATTAACTTCAGTCAGCTGAATAAGGTAAAATAGCTATTTTGGCATATTTGCTGTTAGCCTGATTCCAGGTAACATAATAGCTATCTTCGCGAGTCTATTATATAGTTTTTTATCTATATGATATCTTATATCAACATATATCTACATCCATCTATACCTTTTCTATGTCTTGAATGGAGCTTGTTTAGAATGTTGCTTAATGGATATCTCAGGATCTTCAGAAGCCTGGCTCTAGGCAATCGATATAATTGCATTGAACAGCTGAAACGACATAGTGGTACAAAATGCTATGGACAACTTAGTATGGCGGTGCCATTTCATTACCACAATGCATATGACTGCTCCTTACAGCGTTATATGCTTTTGCAATGGGTTTTACGAGGATAGCATGCTATCGGTCGGAGACATCTATGAGCATGCGATTACAAAAAGCACAGCCATGACCTGCTTAAAGTTAATCTGACCGTCATTGATGATTATAGGAGTTACGTTTACAGAAAACGTTACAATTTTGCGTGCATATCATGTGTTGTAACTCAGTATACGTCTCTGTTATTGACAGAGCTGCGGTGAGGTCCTTACAGATGAGACTCAATCTAATCCACATTCAGCTCCTAAAAATCACTCTGACGCAGGAGACAGGTGTTTGGTGATGTCAGCTATAGACGCTACCATCGGTCTTAGTGATACCAAAATGGAGGACGAAGCATGGGCCAGAAGCCCCCAATCATACAACAGCTGTTCAGCCCCAGATAAGGTTGATGAGAGTTCGCAGCAAGCATACAAGGTTTGATTTCTACTCCAACTTTAATTCCTACAGTGTGAGGGTTTTAATTCATATAGCTACAATCTAAAGAAGTGGTTTATGTTACAGCTGATGAATGAAAAGCCACTCGTTTTGGAAATAGATTGCCGCAAGGTCTGCGGTATCTATTGCCCTTCACTTGGTGATATTGACTGTCGCCGCCTGTACTGATATGAGCCAAATATGAATGAATCAAGAGAATGAGATGTTTATACTGCAAAAGTAAGACCTATTTTAGCAATAGCTTCATCTACTCAGATATCGCCTTCTGAATTTTGTTGCTGAATCAATGCTATGTCTTTTGAAATTGAAATAAAGTTCTCTCTTGTCTCCGGAGTTTTTCGCCACTGGCGGTCTGTAATTATTCCCTCATTTCAAACTTTTCATCATTCTTCTGACTCCACTTCTCCTCATTATGATCTACTCCACTACTGTTTTTATTGTTTCAACCTTTACCTCTCCTTTGTCCTCATCACAAAACCTATTCTACCCTTTACTGGCTAAAATTGCTCTCCATTTCTTCTCCCTCTTCTGACTCTACTTTCCTCTCTCTTTCCATCATCCACTATTTCTCTCACTCTTACAGCCAATGCTATGAAGTATATCCTCTACTTCCCTTCCTAATACGACCTTTCTGGTGTGTGTTAAGCTTGGTTTCCACTTAGCAGGTTCCTAGCCCCAGGTAGCCCCAGGCACTCCAAGGCACTTCAAGGCAGCCCCAGGCAGCCTCGGTGGCCTCAGGCAGCCCTGGTGGCCTCGGGCAGCCCCGGTGGCCTCGGGCAGCCTCGGTGGCCTCAGGCAGCCTCGGTGGCCTCAGGGCTCCACAAGCAGCCATTCAGAGAGAACCCTCTGAAGTCTCTGTGGCTACATGTTTCTACTGCGCCAATTCAACCTCAGGTCTATCAAAAATATTCTAGAGAAATAGCAAATACACGCTAAACAGTGCAACAAAGACCAGCCGACCAATGGCTAAATACTAAACAGCGTCCGTTATAAACTTCATCATAACAAATTGGCATGAGCTGTAATATTGTGCCCAGCCGAACAGCTAAAAACTTATTAGCCAAGCATCTATTTGTTGCTGTTGAAAGATCATCAGCTTGACTCTGTGCCATTAAAACTCATGGATTGAGCGATACCGAGCTGGTCATAAGATGCACTGATTCCCACTTAGCCGGTGCACCTTGGAACCCATAAAGCCCGCAGGAAAGTTGAAAATGTTCAATTTTACTGCAGTAAATCTAGCAAGCCAGCCGGCTTTGAGGGGCCTCGGTTTCCCCTTAACAGGCAAGCGCCATCGGAGATCCCGGGGCTACAAGTCACAGGAGTGGAAACCGAGCTTTGAGCTGGGCGAGATTATGGTTTTTGTCTTTCTCCTGTCAATTTTCGCGCACACTCTCACCCCTATTCGCGCTCTCTCCCGCGCCTATCCACGCTCACTCCCGCTCACTCCCGCTCACTCCCACACACTCCTGCATGTGCTGATGCACAAATATTGACGGGAGAATGACAAAAACCGAGATCATTCCTAACGAATGCCACAATCCTACCACCTGGTGCAATTGCGCTAATCAGCTGGCTGTATTTTGTTTGTCTGGCATAATATAATCAGGAGTTGCTTCCCCTGCTAGATAGAGAGTAATCAAGAGTTATGCTGCCTTTGCAATAACTTCTTCATTTTGACTAGTCTCCTTTTGCACTGCAAGACTATATCGGTCATAGGTTCGACTGACTCAACAGGCCTCCGTGGGCAAGGCTGCACTACATCCGGTCTCAAACTCACTAACTCCGCAGTGATCCTACTGAAGGTACATCATTCAGTCACAACTCCAGAATATATGTTCATGTATAATTACATGAATGTATACATCATTAAGATATGTACGGGCCTAAGCACAGACGTGCGGATATGTGGTGTAAATACCTCTGCTGACATACAAATACGTCCAAGTCGTAAATGACGCCATTGTCCATTAATTCATGACAGCCAGAAGCATGGTTTGGCATTTTGCTTACAAGTTCATATTTGGTTCATATGCCATTCTTTTTAATTCTGGGCATAGAAAGATACAAACGGGATAATTGCTGCTCAGTGAACTCAGGAAAAGATAAGCAAGAAAATTTGCAAAATTGCATGAATTCGAGCAAATCATGAATCTATGTAAGACTCCTTAAGAAGTTGTAAACTCGTAGACTCGTTCTGACCTCTTCCTCCATGAATTTCACTCTATACCTTACAGGTCCTTATAACTCTAACAGTAGGGCGGGGATTCTTCACAGTAAAAATGAGCTTGTTATGAATTCTTAAGACCGCTTTGCAGTCCCTTAAGAAGGGGTTCAGAATTACTGATAACTTTAGTTAAGGTCAAGTAGAAATTCATCCTCATTTTCGCGAGCTTGATGAGATACGGCTACATGAGCATTACGGGTAATACTGACAATACGGGCAATACGGGCAATACGGGCAATGTGGGCAATACTGGCAATACGGGTAATACGGGTAAAAGGCCACTACCCCTTCATGGAATTTATTAAGAACCTCCAAGAAAATAGTGTTGCTGGTGGGAGGAGCAGCCGTGGCTTGAAGGTTAGTGCTGTGGGCCCCTGTGCTGTGGGCCCCTGTGCAGGTGCACTGGCTAAACCAATAATTACAATTTTGAGCCTAAATTCGGACAGCTAAAATACACGAGTATTTGGGGAAATCCGGAAAGGTTTGCAGGTATAGTGATGAACTAACTTCATTACAAACGTAACAGACTGTGTTCAGATTTAAATAACAACAATCATTCACTTTCGAGAGCCGTTTCATGTTCAACTTTCTTCAGCAGGTGTTTCTAAACAGTTTCAGAGTTTGTCGTTCTTCAAGAAACGTACACAAGAATGACATTAAATAACATCTGCTGAGTGTGCCGTAAGGACTTTGTGATTTTTGCCCTGCACATACAGCCATTAGTGACGCTATAACCACGATGACGTAGTGTGTCCGATGGTGAATTAGGTAACAAACAGTTCAATAACCCCCCATAGACATGAGAGTTATTTATACCAGTTCGACTCATATATTCACAGTTGGAGCAGGTGTGATTATCGTTGCTTAGTACAATAGTTAGCACCAGAGTTGAAAGGTTAGTGATAGAGTTACCAACCCGACTGCAGGATTTCCACTGGACCATTAAATATGACAAGCTGTGATTATAGCTGATGACCACATAGATTGACCTTCATGACCGGTCGATTCATGGCATTACATCATTGTGACAGCCAACAGTATTGACTCAAGCTCCACGTGAGTTTTGCTTACGTGCTGTGTATTCAAGTCAAGGTGAAGTGTGCTATTGCTGACATAGTATGCTGTCAACTGCACCTCAGAATCAGCTAAAATTTCTTTGTATATCTACAGTATATAGAGAGGTTTGGCAAATACAGGCTGGAGTTACTCCTACATCAGAGTACTCACATTTTAACAAGGGAGATGAATTATAATACCAAAAATACAAACTCAAAGCCACAAATCCGAGTGAGTGAATGAAATTCCCTATACCACATGAAATCCGTCCTTTTGTTCTTACGCAAGCTGACAGTCCGAACAGTAAGGACTACATTCGAATAGGGATATGGCTAGTACATCCAACGAAACCTTACACTTCACGCTTGACTCAACACCGTGGAAGCGAGCATCCTATTGGTCTCACTGCCTGCCTCATTGGCCTTCAACATCTACCTTCAGGCCTCCTACCAGTTCCACTTTGCCCTTACCATGACACGCGCAAAAAACAGAACCGTAATATGTTGTAAAAATGTCCTGCCACTGGGATTCAAACACAGAGTCTCCTGTGTGCAAGACAAGCATGCTAACCACTGCACCACGGCAGCTTACACCTCCCAACAACCTATGAGGTCATCAATCTGACTCCGTATCACTAGCTGGTTATTAAATCAGAGAAGCTGTGATTAGACCTGGTGATCTCTCTGATTGACCCCCAGGATGGTCGCCTCGTCTTATAACACCGTCGTGCAAGCCAATAGCATTGTTCTAAAACAACATGCAAGTTTAACTCTCGTGTTGAGAATTTAAGTCAAGTTGGAATGCGCAATTTCCCATACCATAGCTTCAGTGAGATTTCTTCATACGACTAGCATTTTTTAGCAGCGTATGAACTGTTACAACACAGGGGTATCACAAACATTTCTGACAATGGTGAAATGATATCACCATCTCATTTACCTCAACAGAACATAGAAGGAGAGAGAGAGTAAACCTAAGAAGCAATGACACGCAATAGTTAATATCAACCTACAGATCAGCATTGATGGGAATGCACTGCTGGAAGTTGGTGTCGTAGTTGAGAAAAAGTTAAAATCAATTCCCAGAATCTGAAACATGATTTATCTCTCCTGGTTGGTAAGCAACAAAACCAACTGGATTATATGTTTGTTCGGAACCAAACAGTGCATTTACATATTGATACTGGGTAATCATCACTGTGCAGTCACTATATAAGAACCATTAACGCTGAGAGAGCTTCAGTTTGTCACTTGTGTGCTTCAGGATGGATAAAGTTCACATCGATGAAGATGATGTTGATTATGGTGATACAAGATGGAGGAAGGTTTGGGCTACAATACTTATCGCCTTTTGGGTGGCACTAATTCTCCTTACAGGCACTTTGGCATCGATTGTAGTGAAACAACAGTTGAGTTCTTACGTTAAAGAGGTTAGTAAATCTTTGTCTCAGATGAGTTCCAAATAGATGTATTGTGGAGCGGCTTTTTGAACCTTTCGCCATCAGACCTTGAGGGTTAGAAGCCAAATTGTGTTAAATAAGGGCTTCCAGCGATAAAGTCAAATGATGTCTGGTCAAGTGATATGATATCATGTCGAACCACCCAACTTGTGTTTCAAATAGGTTGTGTCCCAATTATCCTTATCAGTCAGCCCGCCAGCCCATCAGCAAGCAAGCTTCTTAATATCATTGGTGTTTATTTTCTGATGCTGCTTCTGATGCTGCTGCTGTTTCTACAGCTCAGGGACAGTTGTTCCTATGGCATTTGGCAATGCTCTGCTATATTGGTACTAAGCAATGTAAATGGCTAATGGTGATTCGCACTTCCTTTCAACCATCTCTTGCAAAACAGCCTACCTGTTTTCATCTCTAAAACTCACTCCATTCATCGTTCATTCTAGTATCGTTTAGTTATAATGGTGTCAAGAGTCGTAACGCTACACTTTATGTTTTACCCAAGCATCATGTCATACTGATATTTCTCCCATTGCAGGAGTTTTCTATGTCTGAGGGGAAAGTTATTCGGGCCCCACCTAAGTGCACCTGCAACTCCCTCGCACACGTCAAAAACTTAACACATTTCAAACGCAGGAGCTTACGCCCAATAGAAATGCTAAAACTTTCGGCGGTGATGGAAATGGCTCGCAGCTCGCTGCGTACCAGAGAGAGGAGATCCGCTGCTCAACTGGTATGTTTCAACTCAGTGGTGATTAATATTCTGTACCGGCGACGGCTGATGTATTGCCAGCGTTTGGTTGATGAAAATCAGCTAGAAGCCCTGATACATGACGCTGCTGCTGATCTCACCAATGTCATCATCCAGCAGTAAAACGATCCTAAGAGACATGTAGCTTGCTGTTAGCTTGGCCTCAACCATTTTAGCACTTCCTGGTTTGATTGCCTTGATTCTCACTTATTCATAGGATTAAAAATGAATATTTAAGTATCAGGTGGCTAGCATATGCCCTGAGTATTTGACGCATATATTGGTTTTGCCTGTCTACCTTTCAAGCTGATAATATTGGAGTTTCCATTTTCTTTTGAGTGAGATATCATACCTCAGAACCTTTTCTCTCCTACACCTAGGCTTGGCTACCGAGCTCAGATCACCAATCTGTGCCTGGTAAGCCACTGGGTAACGTTGAGAAATTCACAATAGTAAATTCTACCCTAGATTTTGGCAGTTAAGATCCATGAGTCTCCCGGGAGGGGAAGGCCAGAAATACAGAAGACTTGACGCGTATATACCTGACTACTCTTGCAAGTGAATCCAAACTTTCAGGAGAGATGATGATGAAATATGACTAAACCAACCAACCAAAGAGCAATGTCGACCTGAGCATCCAGTTTGCCTATGAGTATGCTGTCACAATAGAATGTATACAAGAAGGATTAATTGCAATTTTTTTGGAGGATTTTTTGCACATTGATCCGTTTTCCATACATAGCAAAAAATTTAGATAACCTATATGTTATTGATTTCCAGTTTCTACTTTCAGGCCATACAGTGTGAAAAGTTTCGCTGCTTCTCTTGTCCCAACCTCAATGACACCCATTGTGATCCAGATTAAAGGGGAGGCCATTACTACTTTTCATTTGTAAGCAGGAGATGTAGAGTTTTTTTATTCAACAAATGTAACTCAATGCTTCACTTCGTCAACATACGACAACTCCAAATTCGTTTTGTAATCGGATCAATTACCTTATTTTGAAAATAATGTTGTCAAACAAAAATCTTTTTAGAATAGCATGTTGTTCAATAAAAGTAAGAAGGAAATATTTCGAATCTGAACTGGTGCAGCTTATTCTGGTTAATGTCATGCTGGGTCACAAACATTTGACTCTTATTGCACACTTACTATTGGCCTTGATTCGATATGCTCTAGGTATCTCTAGGCATCTCTAGGTATCTCTAGGTATCTCTAGGCATCTCTAGGTATCTCTAGGTATTTCTAGGTATCTCTAGGTATCTCTAGGTATCTCTAGGTGTCTCAATCTGTAAAAAGCAAGCTGAAAAAATCAGCTGCAACAGTCTTTGGCTGCCATCACACAAAATATATAGTGTCAAATGAAATGTTATGGACAGGAAACTTGCCGGTGGAATTATCCCCTATATCTAATCACAGATGGATATTTACGTGAAGAATATGAGACGACAATAGTTGTCTTGAGGAGGTAGCAATGATGCAATGATTATGGATCAATATTTTATTTACAATTCAGATTGATCATATTTCATATTGTTTAAACAGGCCATAGCTTACCTTTAGCTTACAAGGACATGCAGCATGCTGGTGGTACTCGTGTACTCCAACAAACATGAATGATTGGACTGGAGTTTTCTTCCCTTTGTACCACTACGATCCATGAATATTCATCAGTCAGCATACATACAGCTTAAGTCAGCACCCCGTGTGTTCATAGAGCATCGTAGAGGTACTCGTGAGCAATAAGGCAGCCATTTTTACTAACCAAAAGAACTCAAAAATAACCCGGTGAGAGTCAGATCATCCTCCAACTCTCACAACTCTTTCTCCTCTCATTCTTTACTACCAGTATGATGTTGATGCAAAGTTATTTCCACCTTGTGTGAGCAACGTTGTGCAGAGCATTAGGCCTGAGCCACCCAAACCATATGCTAGAACTATCCAATCAGAAACAAGAATTTCATTATGGTTGGCTCTGACTGTACTGTGCCCTTGATGGTGCCTGAGACAAGTAAACTTGTATCTACTTCTCACATCCTAACAGTTTTTATGACAATGCCAATGGTGCATGTTACACAGCTTTGATGCTAAGCATATCATGATTGTTCCTATATAACTATTATTCTCATTACTGCGTTTGCGATCGTGTGATTGTTGCTATTTTAAATAGCATTTACCATAGAGATGATTCTACAAGCAATTCTCACAAAGCATAATTGGCTATTGACAATAGCAAATCATCGAGAATATGTGTCACCGCAACCTTGTATATCTCAACGAAATAGATGAACAGCTGGTTCCTAATTTTTTCAAACTTTATTTTCAAGGTTCTCATTCCCAGATAACTAATCGTGCAGAACTTAGAAACCGTTCACACCGAAGCTGTCCCAGATACTTGTGGTAGTGGCGGGATGGTTGGTAATAGGGGCATCAGTCTGACTGGCAAGCCAATCCCAGATATTAGTAGCGACTGGTGGGCGTGGTCTCTGAGTCACAACGAAAAAGGAGTCCCATAAGTTGGTTGTGCCTCTAGTTCTGATTGGCTGTCCCGTCGTCCTGACAACTGAAGGAGTTCTGTTTGGCTGTGTTGTGAAGTAAACATCCCAAATAGTGGGCCAAGTGGGAGGTCCGGTTATTCTTGGGTGAGTTGTCCTCTGAGCAGTAGTTGGTGCTGCAGTTGTAGGCTGATCCCAAGTCCAGAATGACGGCTTAGTTGATTTCATCATACGACATCTGCTGTAGATGTCCTTCAAATGGTTGTAAGTGTTCACCATGATGCTGCATGGAAAAACAGTAAATAAGAGCCTTCAGCTATTTCCAATAGAAACAGAAACAAATTGGTTGCAATGCTTCAAGCTTCCCTTACCTGTACTCCCATTCTCTGTTTCCAACCAGCTCTCGACCGTTTCTGATTATAGAGCCTTTCAGGTAGTCTGGACATTGTCGTTCAAGAAGCTGCGTGACTTGGGATATCTGATATCTGAGTAGATGAGAAACACTGGCAAAAATACATCGAAAAACACATGCCATTGAAATACAACTTCACAACAGCGTGCAGTTGGTAAGAGTAATCATGATTTTAGCGGAGGCAACTAACCCCCCCTCCCCCACCCCCGTCCCCGTCCATGGTAACTGATACTTTCCTAATGATATAGTGTGAATCCATCAATTCAGGTGTAATAGCTGGCCAGAAAAGGAAGATATGAAGCTAAGTTCCATTATATTCAATGCGAATTGTGATTCTGTAAGAGAGGGCAACTCCTTATTCTAAAAGGGAACTAACCATAACTCTTAATTTGTCTATAGTGAAAAATGAAACTTATAAGCTTATCCAAGACTGTCTGTGGACCAATTCTTTTCTTAAATTGTTTGTATTCTGCTTTCAGCTAATTGGGAGGAAATTGGATGAGCAAAAGATTCATAGTTTGCCCGCTCCATGAAATAAATTTCCACATCTTAGTTTTGTAAGGAGTATGCACCATATTACAACTCCAGCGCATTACACGTAATCCATGCAGGGGAGTAAACAATACTTAAATTGTGGTATATGAATCGCTAGCGGTTTCCCAAGCTATCAACAACTCAGACCCTACCCTGTAGCAACTTCCTTACTCCATATTCTCCACTCCAGGGCTTGACTGGTTTGCGCAAGTCACTAAAATCCTCTGTGAATAATCTAAGCTGATTCAAATCTGTCATTAGTATATATATAGGTCACTGATATAGGCCTTGTTAGAATATTGACAAGCGCTATGCAAGCGTAAACTGGCTAGTCAACATTTGGCATTTTCTACTCTTCTACCAGTAGACGCACTGGAAATGGGCGCCAGCGTTACACTGGTGTTATGCTGGCGCCACATCCGCTGTTGTCCGCACTTATTATGCTTTTGCCGCACTGCTGTCTGCTTTAAGCCCCGTTCACACTATGCGATGAAGCAGTACAACGAGCCATGCGATGAGAGGCTTGGTCCATCACGTGATGTCATACGATGCGATGTGTAGTTCATACTAGGGAAAGCGGTCAACCTGTGGCTTTTTAGCAGGAGCCAATTAGTTCAACAGTTTATAGCTGCTGCGGTCCTCCCATTTCCCATGGTGCACTCCTATAGTTTGCCAGTGTTGACCATGTGTGGAAAGAATGCTATATTTTGCTATCAGTTCAGCTACTTTCGTTACATCTTCTGATGAGCAACTGCTAACTAGAGTCACTCTCACAAGTTGCCTATCCCTTGGCTGCCATCATCATTGTGCTGGGTGTATCATGAAGATGAATATGTTTCTTCATCTGACTGAGGAACACCAAACACCACCCAGCCTATTGTTCAATATGATTTATTGAGTTCATCTAAATGTAGTCTAGAGCACATATACTGCACTAGCCACTGTAGAGAGAGTGTGGAGGGTGCATCTCACACTGATTTTCCCACTGATTATCCAGAGCTTGCACTAGGCTACCGACTCGAAGCAAGCCGAGCACGTGGATCTTCATTTACCCGCGTGTTAAATTAGTATCAGCCAATCAAGTTAGATGCGATGGCACTAATCGCAGGTCAAAGTTCAACATGTTGAAAGTATCACTCATCGCATTGCAAGCCTGCTTTTCGAGCTTTTCAAGGTCATGTCACGTCATGCGATGGACTAAGCTGCTCATCACATAGCTCATCGTACTGCTTCATCCATAGTGTGAATGGGCCTTTAGCTTAAGCTTAACACCGGCGCTTACGAAACCAGTGTGCCTACCAGTAGAAGAGTACAAAATGCCCAACATTTATAGCGTGCAGTACATGAAGATGTACAGTACTTACTGAATGGTGTAAATCTTAGTCTCAGACACTGCAGCATCAGAACCATGTAGCTGAGGAACAATAAACAGCATGACAAACAGGAAAAAACTAAAACCAGCCATAGTGTTCTTCGTAGACAGCTTAGCAGATCAGATGTACACAACTAGCTGTCTTGTGAAGCAGCAGGTGGCTAAGATAAGCTATGACTGGATAGAGAGAATCTACCTGTAAGACAACATAGACTTGTAGTTACTGCCAGTGGCCATGAGACAAGGAATGCTCTTATTTTTTTGTCATCTGGAGAGTTGGAGTCAAATAAAGGCTTTTTACTACAGCGGCCATTGGAGAAAAGTCCACTACAGTGGCTAGTGTCAGAACTCACGGGTGGAGAAGTTGATCCTGTCACAGTGGTATTAGAAAGCCGGAACTCCCTGTTCGGAAAACAGAAATAATAGAAACACTGGCTTTTCTCGTCCTGATTACGCCCTTTCCTGTATGCTGCCACTTTTTCTGGGCTTAAGCTTTCCAGCAAAAGCTAGCGTACTTCCGATAAAGCTCGCTCAGGCGTTTTTTAAGCATCAGGTAGTGGCCTGCAGGAGTGGCGTGATCTGGCTCACGGGAATATTGCTTAGCTGCCGCTTTCTCTAGGCGAAGACATCTATAAGCCACGCAAGTATTTGCTGCGGGATAGCCATGGTGGATTACACTGGCAAACACGGCAACTCTCTCGCTAACTAGCTTTCTACTGTTACTATGGTTACGTTTCGCATTATGACTAGCAATTGTTATTGAGCCTAGGTGTGCAAAAAAAAGTGGGAGCATAACGACAAAATATTCACGGAAGCCAAAAATTCTAGGCCTTATCAATTTATACAGCTAGTTCACTTGTTAACGGTACACTTCCTCCCTCATGATAATTTTACTAAGTATTAATTAACATGTTAAAAAAGATGAAAAATAGAAAAAATATGTGTATTTATTATCACATTAATACGTAAAAATCACTATGAGAGAGAAAGTGTACCATCACCAAAATCTCATTTCAACAACAGTAATACAGGCAACAGGGTGATGTTTGATGCAAGTTTATTTTTACTGTAGGTAAAGAGTTTAGATGGGAGCCTAATTCATTTTTAAAATAAATCTTATCTGGAAGAACTGAGGTCGAAATGAACTGATAACACAATTGGTTAAAAAAACTGATGGATTTTTTTCTCATCATGCTTCCATCACTGTATGGGGAAAAAACATTCGCCCATGGCGAGAATTAGCCAAAAAATTTCAGATGTTGTACAAAAATTGATATGCAATTAATTAGGGTCAATGAAATGAGTCCGGAGTGTGCTAAATGGCTAAACTCACTGAGTCCATTATTCTCCTCTCATTCCATTGACTTCAGAGGCATATTATGCTGCGTATTGCACGTCCTTTTCAAGATCTGTCATCAATGTTTATCATAATCCATCGATATTGTTCTTGCAAGGGATTCCGATCGGGTGGTCGTGAAGACAGAGTAAGCATCGTACCATACCACATATGCTATGCTAAAATACGGTGAGATTATTGTATTGTACGCTGTACGTACATGTATATACGTATGTACATCTTACGTACATGTATATATATGTACATTGTACGTAGATATGCATATTCACATGGGACAGTAGGCTGAAATCCTTACAGTTGTATTTTCAGTGTATAGCAACAAGAAACCAATGCTAACCAGCCCAGTTCTCCGCTTAGTTCTCCACCTGGACAAGTTCGCAACAACGATCATCAGCAGTTTGTTCTTTGCTCTCTCTCTATCGACAGCAATTCTATCACCTCTTTTGAGGAATTGTGACCGCATGTTTTTTTGCGTGGTAGTTCCGTATCATCCAAGCTTTGGACATCCTGCGATAGCAATTAGGCTATTGGAGCAACTTGTGAAAATGGCAACAAGAAAACGGACAAGAAGGATCAATGAATAGATTAGTTAATGAGCAGATGGCTGACCAAAAACTGAAGCTTATTCTTATCCATTGCATCAGTTTGTTAGTGTCGTCTATTTGTCTTGAGACTATCACAATTAGTACAGCATTCTGTATGCAGCTAGAATGTACAGAAAATTGTACAATTGGGATCTATCCAAGTTTGGAGCTCCAAGACCTAAAGACGGAAGTCATGCACGACCTATCAGGCTCATGCGTCTTGAAATCAACAGGACAGAGTCATAAAGAGTCATAAGGACAGCACAAGCCGGGCATCATGTGTCGTAGGACAGAAGTTCAGGTATGTCTGAGACAAATAATAAAGTTTATGATTAGGCGCGATAAGTTCTAAAATACCACGCAACCAACCATCATGGGGTCATTAGGCACACCTCAAGACAGCCTAGGACAGTCGATCAACAGGAGGTTGGCAATTACTCTGAGTGCTTTGCCAGGCAGCAGTGAGCTCTATAATTTTAGAGATGTTGGTATGTTCGAGACCAGGAATTGAACCTTTGCCTCTCAGTCTACAGACAAGCAATCTACCCATTGAGCCATGCGACATATCAAATATCCTGCTATTACATAATATAGATTACCCCTTATGCTAAATTCACACTGCGCCGATAGCCACCGGCCGATGAAAAGCTACTATCGTCAAGGAATTCATCATCAAGCACGCTACATTCACATTGTGGCGATGCTATCG
>ERZ1740065.1289-NODE-1289-length-14868-cov-11.543374_pt1 | contig 14868 bp, 12 predicted proteins | sample MGYA00581738_ERZ1740065 | MGnify/ENA primary metagenome ERZ1740065 (study PRJEB43018, sample SAMN04849749) | marine metagenome | isolation source: floating plastic debris | place: Pacific Ocean | collected 2008-09-01 | study: EMG produced TPA metagenomics...
ATACTGTCCCGTCTGGACAGGTCAGACACATGGATCATGTCTGGACTACTATATACATATTATATATTATTATATACTGTCCCGTCTGGACAGGTCAGACACATGGATCATGTCTGGACTACTATATATATATTATATATTATTATATACTGTCCTGTCTGGACAGGTCAGACACAGCTACACTTAAACCTTCATACCTCAGCCAATAATCAAGCTAGAACCTGGAGGTGAAGCCCGTATGTTAGAACAGGTCACATCGATTAGATTGTGAACAGAATGTCTTACCTCACTCGAGTGGAGTTGTCTGCACTCTTAGATTTTCCGCTACCTGTGTCCACGGCTTCCCAGCCTCTCCCAGTGGAATAACCAGTTCATATCTTGTATCAAGTTTTGACCTGTGTGCATTCTATTTTTTATGGACGAAACTCTGTGTAGAACACTACTATTTAGTTGTCGTGTCAGCAGTAACAGTCTGTACACGTACCACAGGTACTTACCACCCCTCGACCCTGGTGCTGTTCAGCATAGTCTACTTTTTTCTGGCCTCGTGGACTTATGGCCTCCAAGTGCCGAGTGGTCTGTTTATCCCGCTACTGCTGACTGGCGCTGCCTGGGGTAGGCTCGTCGGTATCGGACTCGACTACGCATTCAAAGACCAGTTGGAATGGCTCACGATACATCCCAATAAATATGCACTGATTGGTGCTGCCGCCATGCTTGGTAAGTATGTACGTGAGTACGTACGTACATGGCTCTGTCTCCACTCTGTGTAACAGATGTATGACACATCTCTCTCTGCCTGAATTCAGGCGGTGTGGTGCGAATGACCATCAGTCTCACTGTCATCCTTATCGAAGCGACAGGAAATGTGACGTTTGGCCTTCCCATAATGCTCGTGCTGATGTGTGCCAAATGGGTCGGCGATCTCTTCAATGAGGTAATTGTCCCGTAGTCTGACACTTGTTGGTAATGCTGATCGCAGACTAAGTTCTTACTAGCAGGTAGCTTACGACCCTCACTTACTCCCTAGGGTTTGTACGACATCCACGTCCAGCTAGCTGGAGTGCCGTTCCTGAATTGGGAAGCACCTGCTCTCACCTACGACATACCTGCCAGGTACTGGGTGGCCCTCGGCCGTTGCATGGCTTTCTGCTGCTGTGTTTGTGCCTCGAAATGAAGTGACGATTGGTCGTTTACAGCCGTGTGATGAGCCATCCGGTGGTCACCCTACTGCCCGAGGAGAAGGTGGAAAGGATCTACAATCTCTTACAGCAGTACAAACATGACGGATTTCCCGTCGTCGATAACTTCATTCCCGACCTGGTCAGTTCACTCAGTCATACACAAACCCATACACTGCGAAAATAATCACTCCGCAGACAACTATACTACTAGTTAGGTTACAAGTTCTTATGCTAGCTGAATGACATGACTCTTAGTGATTTGTCAGAACATGTGGTTCAGATAATGAGCATGCATCAGTTCCCATCTAGCCGACATGGAGGCTGTAGCAGTTTTTGTACCATGCCTCAAAAAGTCGTGATAGTGGTGTATGTAGGATAACGGAGTTATTTTCCCCTGCCAAAGGTATTCATCTATCCATTGATGAATCACTAGCTGACTGATGATTGTTCGTTGACTGAGTCCTCTCAGATATCGGTCATAATGGTCATATGGTCATATGGTCATATGCGGTATTGACTATGAAATGAGCATTAATGGCTGGCGTATGATCCACTCCAGTAATCAGCTCTTACTCTCAGAATATGAAATATAAAACCAAACAGTGCTGTTCACTATTGATGAGATCGGTCTGTCTGTCTGTGGCTGGACAGCAACACCCTATGCCCTCCATCCTCTACTCCCACCCTCTATCCCCCACCCTTTGTCCTGTAATCACCATTACGGTTAGAGTTCCGTTTATCTGTAGGATGACGGACCGACATTCGGAAGGTTTCAAGGAATCATCCTGCGCTCTCAGCTACTTCTTCTGCTCAAATCTAAAGTTTTTACCGGCTTGAATAAATCGTTGAAACTCAGCGACTTCAGAGAAGCGTACCCTCGGTACATACCGATCGAGGTGAGTGGTGCATCTCTCCTCTCCTAACGATAATAGTTCCCCTTCTCATATGATGCATCTCGATTATTTATCTCTCAGAGAATCCACTTTTCCCAACAAGAAATGCAGAGGACAATAGACCTCAGGCCTTATATGAACAGAGGTGCCTACACAGTGTCTGATGTGAGTGGCTTTTATTATCTCCTTCCGTCTCCCCCCCCTGGCTGTCAACTCAAACTCACTTCAATGGGAATCGTTTAATCTAATTGCTGTCTGTTGTTTGCAGACATCATCACTGCCGAGGATATTCAAAATATTCCGTGCTCTCGGTCTCAGGCATCTAGTTGTAGTCAATGACGACTATCAGGTATGGGTAGACAACTCTCAATATCTCAATATGGTTACGTTTACTTGATGATTGCTACTGAAAGTGCGAGTAGTGTCTGGCAACTAACTAGTTCAGGTGTACTTTAGACACCAGGTTATGGTAAGGAAATGCTATTGTACTGATAACTCTACTGACATGTCATTGTAGGTGGTTGGTATGGTGACAAGAAGTGATCTGGCACGCTATCGAGTCGAATTTGAGAGGGGTCGTCTCCACCTACATGAACTTCAGCTTGCCAGATAATTTTTCATCTTGAGTCAGACGCTATAGTCCAACCCATACGTCAAGTCAAAGTTTCAGTTATTTTTCCATTTTTATCATGTGTACACGCATGTACGGTGCATTTAGAAGTCTCCCTCTCACAGTCCACCTAGTCTGTTTTTTTTTTATTGAACAACTGTATGTCTGGGCAACAATCCTGTTGGCGCTGTGCATTATTCACGACACCAAAATTTTACAGATTGATGCCGATATATTTTCACTCTCCATCAATTCTGTTTACTGGAAGGAATAATATAATATAAATCGATCACTTTTTACAGTTTTTGTATGTGCATGCAGAGATGGGGAGATGGACTGTTGCCTGTCCTGTCTCTTCTGTCTGCTTTTCTCCAGATCACACACTCACCTAGATATAAAATCTTACTTCGTTCCCACAACAAAATACCTGTGAATCTCAAAAAAATGTCAACTGACTTATAAAAATTAAAAAAGTAGGAGATGGTATCAACTTTTGGATGACTTGTGACTACTCATCGACAGGCTAGCCTTGATTCTCTGCCACCAAGAGGGTTTTTCCCAATCTCCCCGTCCCTTGCGCTTGGCTTTACTCTGAGCTGCTGTCATTTGCTTATAGAGGTTGTCTGCAATATCAAATAAAGTCACGTCACATCGGTATCCCGCCGTCACACATGTGTCTGCGTCACGCTGGAAAACTGAAAGCTGGCACGAATATTCTAATCAGTAGATATGCAGCAGCTGACGTACTAGTACTGGCAATTAATCATATGAAATAATATATCCCAAAAGTTAATCAACTTGCCATTAATTGTGTGTATTTACATCCGATTGTAGAGTTAAATGGGGGGGGGTCCCGTACCTGTGAGGAGACAAAGGGGCTGGAAGACTTCCTTCGACTTCACTTGAGCCAATCCTCTCTCGATGAGTAGCAAGTTGATGTTCTTACGAAAAACACCGTACTAAAATGTATACAGAAAGTATTGAAATTGAGAAATGGAACCAGGGAGAGAGAAGTGAATGGAAGAGGCTAGAGGGGGAGCGCAAGTAGGAAGGGAAGCATGAGAGCGAGAGGGGGAAAGAGAAATGTCAGTGAATGGATGAAAAATATTTGTAATCACAAAATTAGAATTAAAAAAAATGAAGGAAAGATATGAGTGGTAGATATATTCTGATATCAATAAAAAAAACTACAAACTTGTTTATATGAGAAACACCAGGCCATTACTACATGTCAAAAGTATGCTGACCTTCAGGCGACAGGTTACAATTATTGGTATCCTCGATGCATCCATCGGTCGTTCTACCAGCCGAAACCAGACAACTCTGCTGAGGAGTGATTGCGTCATCCATGACCATCCAGACTGAGTGACGTCGATTCCGACTAATTCAATCGGTAAAGGTTTTACAGCTACAATTAATTAGTGATATCAGTATTTCTGACACATTTATCTGCCATGTTTAGCGGCAGTCTGCAAATGTGTTACCGGTTTTTCCCCAGCTAATGGCAGGTATGTGGTCTATCAGTAGAGTATTAGTATGGGGGCAGCATTGAGTCAGCCTCCCTCTCAGCTTCACGTTCTTTCTAAAGTACTCGACTGGTATGTCTGATATCTCATAGAACTTGGTACCCTTCAAAGAATGACAGACATTTGCCCGTCAGGTTATGAACAGTTGGTTGAAACAAAAGGTTGTTATATTTTGCAAGCATGCCTGGCAGCAGACTGGATAGATCAATGCAATGATGAGTAGAGCCATCATCGTAAAACCCTGTATCAACAATACAAACAGTCATTTATAATACAGAAAGCAAAGTCAAATTGAAGTTAGAACAGGAACATTTGAAGCAATATGGTATCAGTATGACATCGTACAGGAAGTGTAGCTCCCCTTGATTGCCACTACAGTAATCCATATTACAATGCTCTGCACAGTAGTAATTATTAAATATGGTTCATAGGGTGTGAACTTACAAGGTGCAGTCTTCTGAAGGTAAAGAGCACAGCCAAACCTCCAACAGCTAGCCCAGTTGCCTAGGGGAGTCAGAGCAATGGATCAGTAAAGTTGGTGGTGTGCTAATAAACCTTGATGAACAGTAGCGAAGCGATAGCAAGCAGTGCATCATTGTGGTATAATCGAGCGATAATCATCACTGCTTCAGTAATCTCACCTTGATGGCATTCATATTGCCATCGATAAAATTGGAAAACTTTCTAAGTCCATGTCCTATGCTTGCACCGCTGCTTCCTTCGTCGTCACCACTCATCGTTACCTGGATAAGATCTGCTTCTAACGAAAAAAGAACTATGCAGCATATTTTTAGTTATAATCATCACAAGAAACCACTAAATTATCTAGATAGAGTGCAATACATCCATAGCCAACGGAGTCGTACTGGATATCGAGACGACCTTGATATTGCAAGCATTACTACGGGATATCATGAATCTTTACATTTCTGAAACTAACCAAGTACGATGTCTATGATGGGTTGCCGCCTACTTGCTGCTGGCGAGTAGGAAGAATTGTCCTCTCATGAAGTTAGCTATCCGCAAGTCCATCTAGGTCAAAGATGGTGGATGGTAACAACGTAAACAGCTTCTCACATGCCATCGATCTCACTACCGACTACGAAATGACTCGAACACACACAAGGTAGATTCTTCATCTGATATATCAGCTTCATGAAAAGTACTTTCTATACGTTCAGTTAACATGGGATGTGCGCCGAGTCAACATGGACATAACAGTGTAAATGGCTATCAGAAACAAAGATTGTGTGAATCAGAGTACATAGATCCTGAAACAGGTGAACGCGAGTTCGTAAAAAAGTGCGGTAAAGGTGATGGCAATGCTACTCTCTCAAAAGCTTACTCGCTCAACATCAACGATGAATCAGAAAAACACGCTAGGACTGGAGAGGAGCCTGCCCGCCCTTTACCAGAGGCTGAAGATTATGGTGATATGCAATTGGGAATTACAGTGAGTTATGTAATATGTCAAATACCACATTTTGTCACTAATTCAGTGGACTATATATTAGATGTATCAACACTGTGCTGATCGCTGATTAGACTTGGATGGCCAGGTCAAAGCAGAAATCTCCCCTCATTCATTACTTCCTTCATTGCATCACTGAATTACTACTTTCTTTGAACAGGATCAGCAGAGGCTGCAGTCTTTGCTCGAGAATTTGTCACCGGATAATCTTTTCTGTGACTCTGACTTTGAGGCGGATGAAAAAGCCATATACTACAATGACGACAGCGTCGCTTATGCTGAAAACATCGCATGGCTTCGACCAAAGGTATTCCCATCAACATATTGTGAAACTCATCCAATAATTCAGCTGCCTTTTGATTTTTGTTGCTTGAAAAGTAACTGTGTAGGATAAGTGAATGGTTGAATTGTATCCTGTAAGCGTGGAACTACTAGGTGTGCCACTAAATGTCAAAGAGCGATTTATAAATGTTACAGTGAGACAGAAATCAATAGCGGGGATTGAATGCATGCTCATACACCTAGCTTCAGTGATCTCGCATTTCCTGCAACATGTTACACTTAGTAGGGGACAAAGAACGGAGGTTTTTCAATTCTCAGATGATGAAGTAATAACTGATCAATGTATCCCCTCGCTCTATCTAAGTATTTCAACTACTTGTAGCATGTCTCGTACTATTTTGCAGGATATTGTAAATGATCCACGCCTTCTTATTGATGGCATGAGCAAGGATGACATCAAGCAGGGAACGTTAGGCGACTGCTGGTTTCTCTCTTCATGCGCCGCCGTTTCAAGAGAGGAAAGATTCATGAAAAGGGTCAGCATTATACTAATGCATCATCGCCTAATTGATCAAAGTTAACATGAAGTACAGAGTATTTGATGATGTAGACTGTAGATAATGTTGATCATAAACTCATATAGCAGACCCAATGCAGGGGCGGATCCAGGAATTTTTTGACTGAAGCTCAAGTCATCCACTAGCAGCTGTACGAAGGGAAACTTGCATCTGTTGACTGCATAACTGTCTGTTGACTGTATAATCGATTGTTTAGTGATGCCGACTGGCTGTGCGATGAGTGCAGTCGTGGTTTCTTTATCTATTTACTACTAATTGACAAAAAATAGTTGAGGTAGAATTTTTTTGACTGCCCCTCTAGCGTTAGTCGCGTTAGCATGAATCCATCCTTGCAATATTTACAACTCCTTCTCTAGACTTGTAGCAAAGCTATCTCAATTGTCACATGCCAGATGCCAATTGCTCAATCGTCATATGCCTTAACCTGTCAGGCAGTTATATGTAACCTAAAGATTGCTACGAACAATGTCATTGACCTGGTGGCAGTCACAGCATGTGGGTGAGACAGCCTACCTAATATGGCAGCTGCAGTGATCATGTGTGCCTCTAACCAGATCTGTCCTAAGGACTACCCTTTGAATGGGTCAGAGTACCGAGGCATAGTCCACTTCTCATTCTGGCGGTTTGGAGAGTGGGTGGATGTTTACATCGACGACAGGCTCCCCACGCGAGACGGCACCTTAGTCTTTGCCCATTGCAACACTCCTGAGGAGTTCTGGGTGGCTCTGGTGGAAAAGGCTTATGCCAAGTACGCAGTATCAACTCAGCATCTGTTGGATCGTCTCGCATCTATATTATAATACCATCCATCATTGACAGACTACATGGGTCATATGAGGCAATAGAAGGAGGCCAGACCATGGATGCTCTAGTCGACCTCACAGGAGGCCTGGCTGAGAGATACGAGATTAAAGGCGTGGATCCTGCTCTTTATAAACTCATCTTGTCAGCCAACAAAGCTGGATCTTTCATTGCCTGCTCTCGCAAAGTGAGAAGTGCTATGTTCTTTATCTAGACGTTTTTAAAAATGTTTCTATCCTATCACATAACCGTAACTTAGTCATCAAATCATTTGATCGATCGGCCATGTTTTAAGGGGGACTGGAGGTCATCGAATCAGGCAGATGCCAATGGACTTGTGGCTGGTCATGCCTACACAGTAACTCATGCTATCAAGGTCCGACATAAAATGGGCACAGAAAAACTCATGAGAATTCGCAACCCGTGGGGAAATGAAACGGAATGGAAAGGATCCTGGAGTGATAAGTATGCTGGATATGATAATATTGTATATCCTTCCCCTGTATCCCGATCCAATTATATGCAATAGTTTGGATGCATTTCTAGGACTCGGTGTAGTTTTCTGCCCTCCAAAGCCAAAGTGACAATGGATGTCACGTTTATTATGATTCCTGGCTATTGCAGTGACGAGAACTGGAGTCTACTGGATGATGACATGAAGAAAAATATGTCTTTTAAAAGTCGCGCAGACGGAGAGTTCTGGATGAGTTTCAGGGATTTCTGTCACCAATTCCAAGAAATCACGATTTGCACACTCGGCCCTGACTTTGACGGAGACGGCTCTGGTGACAAAGCAGGTACTTGGATTAAAACAATGTCTTGTCAGTTTTTACATTCTTAGATTTACCATATCTACACATTGGTGAATTCCTCTCCTGCCAGGACATGTAGAACTGCTGCGGGGTGAGTGGATTCCCGGTAGAACAGCCGGAGGCTCAAGAAATGACTTGGAGTCATTCTCACACAATCCCCAGTACCTGCTCACTCTACACGAACCAGGTATGCCCGGTGATTGTGTCACTACTACATGTATGTATCAGAAATCTAATTATTAGTACACTGTTGGTAACATTAAATCATGTAGATGACTATGATCCCTACATCGATGACCCTGATGCTGAAGGTCGATGTAGTGTCGTCATCGCTCTAATGCAGGAACACAGAAGGTCCCAGCGGCACCTCGGTGTCAAAACCCTACAGATTGGATTCATCATCTATAAGGTAGCTTCAGCTTGCCTCCCTTCCTCTTACTCGCCTGTATTCATGTTGCTTGGTTACTTTTGGCTCCTCAATTTAGCCACGCATCTCATCTGTCTATACACTTCAATTCATCCATAATGTGCGCTGTGTACTTTTTTTCTAAGCATGAAGGCTTTATAATGTCATACAACGCTTCAAGCAGGCATGTTTATTTATGTCCAGTGGATAAGTGACTCAGACGTTGATCATGGATTTCGCTGTGGGAGAGCGACAGGGAGAGACCAGAGGCAGGGAGGGGAGAGAAGAAGGAAGAGAGGGAAGGAGGGGAAAGAGATAGGAGAGGAAGGGAAGGAGAGCAGGAAGGAGAGAGGGAGGAGAGGAAGGGAAGGAGAGCGGGAGGGAGAGAGGGAGGGAGGAGAGTATCTGTGTGAAAATTCAAGCATCAACCAACTCAGAAACACTTTGATGTGACATCTGACACGGAATGATGATGTCATTCCAAAGTAGATAATGTACTGACGTAAAATAACAATGTAAACCCTCTCCTCCCATCAGAAATAGTATATCCAATAGCTGTGCTGATCAGTCTGACAGCGGCTGTTGTGTATGTTGTAGGTTAAAGACTTCGCTGTTAGACTGGGAAGTAATCACTTTCGATACAACTACGATGCGGGGCGTTCGGGAGTGTATATAAACTACAGAGAAGTCAGCAACAGATTCGAACTTGAACCAGGCCAATACGTAATCATTCCATCCACATTCCACAAGGATGAACCTGGCTCTTTCCTAATGAGGGTATTCGCACAGAAGAAGTTTGATTTGTCTGGGTATGTATGTGTGTCATAGTACTTACATATGGACTCGGTATAGCTTCAGATTTTACCTAGCCAGGGTGTGAGAAAACCACTAAAAACAAGGCAACATAAGTGGCCTCATGGAAACACAGCTATAAACTTGGCAAAACTGACAATAGGCGCAGAAGTCCATTAAATCATAACACTAAAGTACTATTGGTCGTCCATTCTTCAGATGCAGCTACTCGATACACATATTTGTATGTATATATCGGTGTATATATATACGGTACGTGTATATATCGGTGTATATATACGGTATGTGTATGTATATACGGTATGTGTATATATATACGGTACGTGTGTGCATATACGGTATTTATGTACCACACTCACTTTATTAAAGAAATCATGACTTCCACTCTACATGCGGTGCAGAGACAGATTCTGTGTGCCATACCTCCGTCTGCTCTTACTGTGGCAGTGTCCTGTTATTATTATCGGCAAAGTTGGATTTAATCTCTAACTTTACGAGCCATATTTCTTGATATCAGTTGATTATATTTCTATTCCAGACCTTTATAGAGTATCAGCTGATTGATGGAGTTGGGTGGATCCATACCACGGCCTAGATATTCGATATACGGTGCTTCAATGTGACTTCACTTCTATTTCCAACAGACTTGATCAGTTCTATGATTTCCTCTTAGCAATACGACCATGCATTGTTACTTTCATATCTATTACTTTGTGAGTGCTATGATATCTCTGAATTAACGCATTTTATCTCTTAATTGAATGTAAGTCACGTTTATTTCCTTGCATGATCAACTGATGAAATTCTGTTAGCCTGTTGCCATAATCAGTCAGTAATTTTGTATCTTAATTCTATGATCTATGAATAAATGCACGTTAGCAGATATACTATGATGGTATCAGTTCTTCTGATCATCCGATCAGCCAGTTGGTTGGTTATGATTAAATAGTTATACCTCACACTCCAATACTGAATGCTGGTGGCTGAAAACTCTTGACCGTGCAGATGATGAATAGCAACGCTGCTCCGAACTCAAGTGTCACACTCCGGCTCAGCTAGCTAGCGAGCGCTTCGACGACCGAGGGGAGAAAACTCCTTTCGAAGGTTTTCTCATTGGTATTTCTGATGTACGGTTGATAAAAAATAAGACGGATAACAAAATATTTAGAATATTTTAATTAATTGAAATGCTGATAAATTTATGATAAATTTCAGAGGAATACAATAAACAGCTTTTATGCTAACATTGACTCCTCCGGATATATAGATTCTTAATCTTTTATGCAACACTATCTCCGTGACCGGCGAACATGGCGTCTAGGGTGATTCGGTCTTTAGGACTGTGGAATACAGTATCCAAACAGCTTGGAGTGAGTGACTACAATTTATTTACCGTGCATAGTATATATAGGAAGATGCTTTGGTATTGATTCTGGGCTGGGGTCTTCTTGTTATGCGATTCTCGTTCTATCGCACCTAACTACTACAATAAGCTAACCGTTGTGATTGTGAGCTTGGAAGTGATCCTACCTCGCATTTCGTAACCATCATTGCCATAGAACTAGCCTTAACGTTCGTTGTTCATACTCTTTAGAGTGGCTGCCGATTGCAGTCTACTTCCTCAGTACCAGCCTATCGCACGTCCCTTTGGGATGCTCCGGAGACGAGCGTCACCACTTTGAGCAATGGTCTGCGAGTAGCCTCGGAAAACACAGCCAACCCCACGTGCACGGTTGGCTTGTGGATTGACGCAGGCAGTCGTTATGAGACAGATGATACCAATGGTGTTGCCCACTTTTTAGAGCACATGATTTTCAAGGTAAGTCATCTGTTGGATGCTTCTCCCATGCATGATGGTGTTCCATATGTAGTACAACTCGTATGTCTGTTCATCTCTCACCAGGGCACGAAGAAGAGAACACAGACCAGTTTGGAGTTAGAGGTTGAAAATATGGGTGCTCATCTTAATGCGTACACATCTAGAGAGCAAACCGTCTACTATGCCAAAGCATTTTCCAGTGATCTGGAGAGAGCTGTTGAAATTCTCTCAGGTATTGTACGATACTGCTGACCTAATGATGCAGCTCAGTACAGTAGAAGTTGATATGTCAAATTTTTGTCATAGATATTGTACAGAACAGTACGCTCGGTGAGAAGGAGATTGAACGCGAGCGGGGTGTCATCCTGCGAGAGATGCAGGAGGTAGAGACTAACCTCCAAGAAGTTGTGTTTGACCATTTACATGCCACCGCATTTCAGGGCACTACTCTTGGCTACACCATTCTTGGGCCCACTGAGAATATCAAGTGAGTTGCATGATATAGATGTAATTTACCAGAGGTAGGGAACCACCAGATATTTGTTTGCTACCGCATTTCTCGTTGCCATTTCAGTTCGATCAAGAGGGATGATTTGGTGAATTATGTGAAGAGCCATTACAAGGCGCCTCGTGTTGTCCTGGCTGGTGCGGGCGGTGTTGATCATGAGAAGTTGTGCTCTCTTGCTGATAAGTACCTGGGCGGTCTTTCGTCGTCCTATGAGGACAGTCCAATTGGTGTGCCTGATGTCCCTCCTGCACTATTCACTGGCAGCGAGGTAGCATTCTCTTATATACAACCAATGATCTCATATCCAGTAATCAGGAGGCTGACGATTTACCAAATAAACCTTATAGATCCGTGTGCGTGATGATGCCATGCCTCTAGCACACGTGGCGATGGCTGTGCAGACGTGTGGATGGGATAACGCTGACAACATTGCACTGATGGTGGCCAACACGCTGATTGGTATGTGGGACAGATCGATGGGTGGCGGTGCCAACCTGGCGTCTGTCCTGGCTGGCAACTGCGCCAAGGGAAACTTGTGTCACAGCTTCCAGTCGTTCAACACCAACTACACGGACACCGGCTTGTGGGGAATCTACTTTGTGGCCGAGCCGCTGCTCCTTGACACCATGACTTACCAGATACAGAGCGAGTGGTAGGTTTGCTACTACATGGCACACTGTCAGCCGTGTACGGCCATGATAATGAGTTGGAGCCGGTCGTGTTTGCAGGATGAGGCTCTGTACTAATGTTACCAACCTGGAGGTGCAGAGGGCGAAGAACATACTGAAGGCTAACATGCTGCTACAGCTCGACGGTACAACGCCAGTATGCGAGGACATTGGTAGACAGATGCTCTGCTACGGCCGACGTATCCCCCTCGCCGAACTCGATGCTAGGATTGAGGTACTCAGTCTACTTCTCTTGTAATGATGGTCATGATATCAGTTATAGCATGGGGAGTGGGGGGAGGGGGCAACTTCTGCTGCTTTAGGATCTTGGTGGGAATTAGTTATAAGAATATCTAGTTTATCGCACTGATCATTGTAGAGTGTGGACGCCAACGCAGTGATGGAGGTTTGTACAAAATACCTGTATGACAAGTGTCCAGCAGTTGCTGCCGTTGGCCCCATCGAACAGCTGCCAGACTACGGTCTCCTCAGGAGCAGCATGTACTGGCTGAGAACGTAGAGCTACGGTATCAGTGCCTCCTACTGTCTGTCAGTAGCCTCTAGGACAATTTGAAAAATGTTTCCATAGCTCAGCCCGCCTCTCTGGCTTGTGTTTATGAAGTGGATCACGATCACCATGGCGATGGATCACCAGAAGTTGTGAATTTATATTTGTGTACTGGTTGGAGCATCAACTGTTCAATTTTTTGCAGACTATAAATATAATAGTATGCCAAGAAAATCATTGGAGAAAGAGCAGTTATTCTCATGAAAAGTATTCACAATCTGTATCATACTGAAGCGTAGTTGTTATCAATTGTATAAGCTTTCATAACCAATTTAAGCGATGTCATAGGCCGCATTGTCTGGAGCATCATGATAGCTCACTATGCTCATTACCATGAGTGTTCATGATGCAGGGTTCTCAACCTGGGTCAAGGAAGCAGGAAGCCATCAAGAAAGAAATCTGATATTGGACAGTATAATAATGTCATGCTCGGCATTGCCATACTATCACCATATTTTTCTACATTAGCAGCATAAAAAACTAGTTTTTAGTTCATTAGAGTGATAGTTGGATACACATTACTTATGATATCATTTTACTGAGAGAGGTGAGTGATATCATCCAAAATCTTAACTATAAGGCAAAAATCCGAGTGAGTCAATGAAAATGAAATCAGTCCTTTAGTTCTTACACAAGCTGAAAATCCGAACAATAAGGATTAAATTCGAATAGTTGAGACCCCTGTCATAATGCGCACCACATATAAGCTCCTGCTGATATGGTGTAAAATGATCAGCCGTAACTTTTGTCCAAGAGGAGATGAGTGGAATGCTGATTGGTAGTTACTGCCGCAATAAAGAGGTGGGAACAAGGATTAGTAGGAAAGTGAAATAACAATGGAAGTGAAACAGATATGGAAATGTCACAGAAGATGATGTGAATTCATGTCCGACAGCTAACCACTGAAGGAAAAGATTGTTTTTCACAATTTCTGATGCTAGTCTGGCTAAAGTTGTTGGACTTATTTCATGTTTTGTGGCTATCACAGTAATTTCTTCTGTGTATCGATATCGACTGCAGAATAACTAACAAAAGCAGATCTGTTGTGAATTCATCAAATATAACCTGTACTGTGATTGGATACTGCTCACTCTGATTTGAGGGAAAACACCCCACTATCCTACTATGGTATGTAAAAATTGCCGTCAGCACACACCAGCGCTGCCACGCTAGCTTTGTTGTCTTCCGAAGCGATCGGCCAATCACAAGCCTCATACGTGTGACGTCATCGTCCCTCACGGGTCACCACTAAATCACGAGATAAACACTGGTAGCATTGTTCCTAACTCTGGGAGCATGAAATTATATGTATGTTGCATGACATAGTCGGAATCTGTATATGTAGCCGCAATAACCTGTGAGAAATTACAGGCCAAGAGGCTATGTTACATTGTAATTTACATGAAAAGTTGGCCCTCTAAGAGAGGACAACTCCCAATTCAAAACAGGGGCCAACCGTAGCTGGTAATTCTTCTCAGGTTCTAGGATCTGCTATGTAGCTATGAAAGCTTTGGTAGCTGATACTTGCTGGTCTGTAGCCCTGTCAGCCATTCTCCCTTTGCTGGTCTGATCTGTAGGATTGACATATCACTGCAGTAGACATCATATAGTTACGAATGGTAAGGATGAGTTTTGACTGCACTTACTACTTTATCAGTCAACCAAACATACAATGTTTTATCTCTCTGACTGTGTTGTAGACTCCGTGCTCAGCTTGTCAGGAACGAATTTGTGATGAGACGAAGATCTCATGTCGTACTGACCTTGTCACGGAGATCTTGATGTCATACTGACCTTGTCACGGAGATTTTGATGTCATACTGACCTTGTCACTGAGATCTTGATGTCAGAATCTAGTACAGTTGCAGAGCTCAAGCACCAAGCTATTGGGGAGTTCGTAAGCTCCTTGTATGGGGACGAAGAATCTTC
>ERZ1740065.1291-NODE-1291-length-14861-cov-11.648859_pt1 | contig 14861 bp, 10 predicted proteins | sample MGYA00581738_ERZ1740065 | MGnify/ENA primary metagenome ERZ1740065 (study PRJEB43018, sample SAMN04849749) | marine metagenome | isolation source: floating plastic debris | place: Pacific Ocean | collected 2008-09-01 | study: EMG produced TPA metagenomics...
CCCTTCCCCCCTCCCTCTCTCTCCCCCTCCCTCCCCCTTCCCTCCCCTTCCCTCCCCTTCCCTCTCCTTCCCTCTCCTTCCCTCTCCTCTCTCCTCTCAGCTCTCTACTCTCTGCTCTCAGCTCTCTCCCCTCCCTCTCTCTCATGAGACCAGTACGCTCTGTTTTTCCTCCCTCTGAGCTGTGATGAAATCAACAGCATCGCAGCAGCCATGCACTTTCGCAGCAATGATGTTTGTTGCTCATCTTCCTCCATTACCATTTTTAGCCAGAGAGCAACATTACATCATTGTTGGTATAGGAGATTCATGGCTCCTGCATCTTGTTTCTGGTGAAAGAACAGCAGGAGAGAAGACTACAGACACTTCACTGGTTTTTGTAGCAGGTAGGACACCCAAGCGGACTGGCCTGTGTTATTATTTCAGCCCTTGTTTTCCCACTCCAATGACCAGCAGTCAAAGCTATTTTAACGCCATTTTCATTACTGTTTAGCATGGCGTCATAGGTCAGCCATCATCTCTTGTCTCTGTACTTACGGCAAGAGTCAAATTGACGTAGGTGTCACAAACTTTAGTGTGTTTGTTTACAGTGATGTAGCTCTCCTGGAATCCTGGGGTGTAGATTCACACAGATACACAGCCGGGAGTTCAAGGACTTTGTATCTGCTGATTCTGGCTTTGTTTACCGATCAGTTCCCCCCCCCCCCCATCAATGGGAACGGCCCCTTTCTCTCCGTTATCATCAACATATCTCAGTAGAAAATGGATCACATGATGTAATCACATGGTAATCAAGCTATGTGCACTTTTCCTTGAGATGGGCCTCCGTTGACAAACACCATCCTCTTTGGGGGGTCAAATATCGAACAAAAACAGAAAGGAGTACAAGCGGGCCTTCTGGGGTTATCTCATTGTCAGCAACGTCCTTGACCTCAAAGTATCATGATGGATCAACAGCAACACATCCACAGCTGTACGGTTGCAGCAACACTTCCATACCCGTATGTCTGCGACAACGCTTTCATACCTGTATGTCTGCGACAACACTTCCGCGATCCATGTCTGAGACTAAGTCCTATGCTAATATGTCTACAACAATATGTCTACCACACAGTGTCTGTGATACGTTTCCTTGTCTAGAGCTCTGTTCCCTATGACAGGTAATGCTTTGTTGCACAGTTCACATTGTCCTAAATACCCCAAATCATTTTGAACTACGACTTGACTGTATCAAGTCGTCTGCTGTGACGTGACGACAGCCATAGTTCTCTAAATTAATTTATGAATGAAGCATCAGAGCTGTGTAACAATTTCACGCACTCCATTCATTTGATGACCTTCATACGACCTTCAGAAATGAGCGTGTATGAAAATGGCATCAGACCAGCATGACGAGTAGATCTATCAAAGAAAGAACTAGCTGAACGGAAGATGCCTCACTCATAGAGCGAGCAGCGTGATGTCATTGGCACATGACACCCAATCCGTAGACACTTCGCTTAACAACGCTAGGCTGAGTAAAGAGAATCACTATTGGGAGATAGCAGCCAATGCTTGCGTGGATCGGAAGGAGCCTGCTGATTACAGAGTTGAGCAATCGAGTTGACGTAACTGTGACGGCCACGGTCGGGACCACACACACACTGACAGCCGTCTGACACCATGACTGACACCTCGATACCACCCACCCACCAAAAGATTCTATGTACATACTATCAGGAAGGGATGTAGGCTGTCTGCATCGTTTGACTGTAAATCAGCTGTCAAGAATGTCCCATGGAAATGAGGGACTTTCCCTCTGACTCTTGAGTCTTGGCTTGGAGCCAAGATCTAGAGCTGGCGGATGCTGCCGTCCCTAACATGGATCAGCTGTTTTGAAGCTGATTCATAGATGACTTTGGCAGCGGCTGCTGACAACTATTTTCTTATGACCACGTTAATTTACGATCATTGACTCTGGCAGCTGGTTTGTTTTGCATAGTTCTATGGTGACTTTGGGAGCTGGTTTTGGTTGGCTTTTGACAACAAATAAACAAAGATGTCCTTACACTGGCCTCTGGATTCTGTTACAAACTCCCTCTTCTTCCCTGTGTTTGTAAATAATTCGGTTGAATAGTAATGGATTGCGTTGAAAATGAAGCTGCCATACAACAGATCATTCCTACTCGATGACGCTGGGCCAATGAACGCTGATATCGGTAAGGTTCAATCAGTCACACATTGGCAATCAGTCAACTCCATGAGTACAGGTAGCCAGTGTGTTTTCATTGCTACATATGCAATCAGTGCCAAGTAGCAGTATGCCCTTTCCTGAAATACTACAAGTTTACTAACATCAACTCTGTACTGCTGTGGTCACAACAAGCCAGTTTCCGTGGTGATGCTGACCCAGTTTACTATTAGTCACTCCAGACGTCTGGCTTTGGGTACTAGTTAAGTACAACACTCAATGATAAGACTTAACTGCATTTTCTAGGTCTTGTGGATGCTGACGCATATTAGGTGCGTCACAACAGCTCCTTCGCTACGATCATAGATGTGAGATGTCGCGGTTCTTACTAGGAAACTGGTAACCAAATCACTGACGAATCGAGCAGCCGATGACCCCTCATTATAGAACTGTTTAACAAAGCCGTTTAGCATTGTCCTCACTGCTCTTATCGATCTCACCATCAATCAATACATGGTGTACAGTGCTGCTGTATGGTGCTGCCGTACTATATGTAAATTTGGCTCGAGTATCAAGGCTGGTTATGATTATGGTTCTACATTATTCTATTGTTATCGCAGACAGACCGTTGTTCGCAGCGACTTCATATCAGATGAACGTAGTATCATTGGTGATAGGTTCAAGGAAGCATTGTTCTAGCGGCCAAGTTCACGAGACGCTATTACATCTGCAAGCTGGAAAAAACGGTTCATGGAGCGCGAATAGTAGGCATCATGTGCTATATTTAATACAGAAATGTAATTATCTATATCTGCCTTTGGCTAACCTTCCCCAAATAGAGGTATGAGCATCGCAGTTGGCATGATAGGATTTTTACTATTGATTCGCAGAACTCCAAATCCCCTGTGCGTCTGCTAAGTCTTTCTGCTGTATTTAGACTGCGCTAGGGCGCTGAGTAGCTGCTGTCTCTGCTGGTATGCCCTTTTGTTACACTCCAGGTTGTTCAGCGAGAATCAAGGATTGACTGGAAAGTAGAGGATTAGTTGGGGTGAAGATAGGAGTATAACGTCTACTGGCGTTTGAGTTGTGGTAGTCGTTCTACAGTTCACTATCTCTTATCTGTACTGCCGGACAATGGCAGTACAGCAGTTCCAGTTATGGTTTTTGTTGTGGTGAAGCTGGTAAATACAGTTTACCTTTATTATCTCAGCTTCTGAGCCTAGAGCAACACCAGTATTTGTTTGCAGTGGAAGCACAATGGACAAAAATCCAGTCCAAGAATAACCGGGCCCTTATCTGATGTACCGTCCCAGCCGTGTGATCTTAGCCCGAATTCTCAGCTCGACGCCGGCACGGTACCAAAATAGTCGTCTATAGATCTCAGTCTAAGTGTTGTATGTCTAAAAATGATGGTATCTGGTCTATTCTGCCTCCGAATATTCAGGCATCCAGAGTTCTGGCGGTCAACCAAACAACCCGCGCTATTTATAGCTATAGATGGTGTATTTCTAGAGAGTACTGCCACCAAACTGTTTTCATGCATTGTATTTGCATTACATCTCCCTCACAACACACCAGGGCCTGATCACTTCCTAGCAACAGCTGCCTGGTGACTTTTCAAAGCCTGGCAGTTCCTGGGCTCCGGCAGTAATATTATTGTTTGTCGTATCCAGGAAGCTAGAGTACCTCCGTCTGCTGCTGCTGCTGCTGCTAGACACCCTCACCTCCCCCATGTAGCCTACCTCTCTATTCTACATCTCCCTTGCCATTTCATTTATATGACTAGCTCGCTACGTGTCTAGAATCCCTGCTGTTCTACCTTTCTCCCTCTCCATCTATCTTCTTTCTCTCCATTCATCCCCCTTCTCCCTATCTTTCCCCACCTTCCCTCTCTCCCTCAGCTGATCACCACCACATGCAGATTGTAGTCAGCCTGGTATTTGACCCACTTGCAGAGAAGCTTTGACTGAGACCAAGCCATGACCTCAGTAACTGACCCCTTCGTCTGCGGCCTAATCTGTTGTTTGAAATGGCTGCATCTACCTAATCAGCCCCCTCCTCAATGGCGTAGCGTGGGACTGGTCTCTATTGACATTATTACCCCATACTATACGCAATCAACATTCCCTCATGCTCATGCGTTGGACTAGTTCCCTAGTTTAGATGCAAAGGATTCTTCGGCGCAAAAGTACAATACTTGTTCCTTCAATCCGCAGTCTTGAGATTTACTGATAGACCCGGCTGCCAACCTTGGCAGAACAATGATCAATTGAGCAACAGCGTGGGTGCGATAGCGTACACGGATTCTCACGGCTTCGCGTACGCGATTACAATGTAGCTGCTCGCCCACTGCTCTGGTTGAAACGTAATACCCACCTACCTGCTATCACCTGCAGTTAGCCGAAGGAGTTTTGTTTGTTTATGAGCCGATTGAATTGGGTAATGGCTGCCGGCTGGGTGTAAGGTTCAGTAATCGGATTGCTGCTGAACTTATATAATAGCTCAGTAACACCCTGCATTGAAGGCATTGTGAAATCATGAACCCAACACCCACTGGCCGCCTGATTCAGCAGTTGCGTATGTGAACATGGTGAGATGGTGCTGAAAAGATTGCCATCTGAACGTGATACTATGACTGGTAGTGGACAAGGCTACCTGCATGCATTTGCGTCAACAACTGCCATCACCTTTGTCAATTTTAAGCTGCAGCTTTCTCACTGCCGGATGTGCTGCGTGCAATGGCCTCCCTAGGCCTTGATTGTCTTGGTAAATGGTGGGACAAGCTTACATAAAAGTGAAGTTAAGTGCGAGTAAAGTTGTCCAATTGTTTCAACTGCTATTCGGAGTTCACTGTCTAGCCCCTTGTTTGCTATCTCAGTACAAGGTTGATTTCATGAATGGCCGTCTTTTCAAACCGTCTCATCGGAAGTCAAGAATAATGCAATATTTGCACTGGCTTTCAAAGCTAAACCACTCTCTGCTACATTATCTTAGCTGGGGCCCTTTAAGTCAACACAGAGGTATTGAAACTTAAATATACATCATTCTCCCATCCATCTTTTTGTGATTCACCGCAAGCTTGAGTACTGTCTTCTGCTAATTGTTTCCTAGTGGTTGAAAAAAGTTGAGGTGAGTTAACAGGGTGAGCATGCATCAGAGGGAACCCGCCTAGCCCTGCCAAATCGACTGAATGGCCATGGCTGTGTGCCGCCGACACTGACAGGGCACCTCCCTGTCATTGCACAAGCCCCAGAGAGAAATACGTCTGGTTCTACATCATATGGCCCCCCCTACACCTCACAAGAAATGGCGTATGATGTAGAAAATACGCATTAATTCAATTTACATGAGAAAATCAATGGATGACCATACAGCGTTGACTAATGGAACAGCTTTCAGACGCCGATGTGAGCTGGTTGAGCTATAAAAAGGCGCTGAGCTCACCCTGGTGTCATAAATCTTGAGGCCTTGTCAAGTTGGGTGGCCGACTGTGTGCCCTTATGCAACAGCCTATCACGAAGCAATCACGCAGCGTCTGCTGTGCTTCAGTGACATTGTATTTTAAGCTGGCTTTTGTGGCAGCTCGTATGGAGCAGTACTGAGCATAGGGGGGGGAGGCAGGAAGCGAGGTCCCCCCAGGTGCTGGTCCTCTGCTGTCTTGTTGCTCAGATGAGATGCAAAAACGTGGCACCAAGCAACCAAGGTTGAAGTAACTAGCACTGTGCTCATCAACTCTGCTTTGTAAATGCTGGTCATACTACTGGCGGCTACCGGATCTCTGTCCCAGTTATGCAACATTGTGAGCGCTGATCCACTCAGAGTGGATCTGCCAGTTGCTAGCAGGAGATAAGCCGGTCTGTCACTTCCCCTCTGCTTCCCACTCCCACCTCTCCCCTTTCCTTATCTACACCTCTACCTCTACCCCTCTCACTCTCCCTCTATTCCCCCTCTCTCCCCTCCACTCTCTCTCCACTCTCTCTCTCTCTTTATCTCTTTACCTCTCTTTCTCCCACTCAGTTTGAAGAGGACTGAAATATGAAAACAATGTTTGTTTATCTGTTACAACACAGCCGTATTACTGGCCCTTCACTATCATCAGTGAGTAGGTCCGTACCAGGAGCACCCTATACTTTAACCCGTCGAACTTTGCACTCCGTCTCAGACGATCATGTGCTTCTGCTCTCATGACTAGAGAGTAGGGAGCACCGCTGACAGGCTATGATCTCCTCACTTTTGCCAGTTGTAGGGGGATCCTGTGTTGCCCAGAGAAAGCCAACAGGTTTTGTGGCCTCAGTAGTGATGGGCTCTCATAGCTGCAACAGAAGAGTGGCTTCGCACCTGCACTAGTTTTGTGCATTTTTCGCATTCCTAGATCACCTGTTCACACGATGCTGCCGGACCGAGGCTGATTGACAGCGCCTTTGAGTGTCGCCCGGCAGAGGGCTAGCTTGGTCCTCATTAAATTGACCTAAATAACCATAATGTGAATCATCATAAACATCGCATTTGAATCGCGCTTATTCAAAGGAATGTGGGCACGCTGGTCTCAACATTCCGATTGAAACTTCAACCTAGATCCTTGGTGAACAGGAAGTCGATTGTCTGCAGCAGCCATAGCGACGACACACCCACATGCTTATCTCTACCCCTCCCCTCTCCCTCCCTTCTCTCCATGCGTCTGCCTTATTCACCATGGCGCAAGGAGAAGTAAGTTCATCTTGAACTTCAAATGATACTGTTTCAGACGGCTGGTAGAGGAGAAAGTGCAGCAGCAGCAGGAGTGAAACTGAGGTCAGCGCTGGTTGAATGACAGCACGAGCTGAGCTGTTGGTTAATGAGCATGTTTCCCAACCCGACTACCGCAACAGCTACCTGGGGTTTGGCGGGAATCTATGAATGAGGACAATGCAACCCAACACTAGTCCGACGGGGTTAGGAATGCAGACGTGTAGGAACTAGTAATCCGGCCTCAGCTAGAGCGGCTTACGTCCGCTATAGAATGCCACTGGGCAGCTCGCTGCGATAGTTGATGCTTTTAATAATGAAACCAGACGTTTGTTAGCAGATTAGCACCGTGATACGACTGCTGGGCTGACCTCGTATAACCTTCACATTGTTACCCAGCTGATGAATAGAAAGGCAACATGCGTTATTGTTTTGGTTAGTACAGACAAGTGTGTGTAGTACTACACTACTATACTACTGCTACGTCTGCGACGTCTGCTATCTCGCAGTCTTCTGCTACACTGTAGCGGAGACACCCATGTAGGTGGACAGGCATTTCCACCGGCAATAGCTCAGCCGACTGGGCGAAAGATGGAGCAAAAACTGGAGCCAATACAACTGATCGTACCGGACTCGCAAACCGAGTCTCGGTGATTTATTGGCCCGACAAACTTGATGGATCGCGGAATGCAGCCATCTTGGGTGGTGCCGTTTGGCGTTCCTTGTGTTCAGTCAAGCTCTGCTGATGACGAGGCAGCCACGACTGTGATGGCTGCAACCAGGCGGACCCTCATCAAACTAATAATAGATCCTCGGCAGTGGCAGCGGCAGCGGCAAAGGAATCTGGAACAGTTCATCAGTCATCTTGAGCTATGTCCTCTATCACTTCCCAGTGTCAGCCTGGTATGGCACGGCACTGGAGAGCTCATTGCAAGCACCACTCCTCTCCCCACCATCATGTATTCTTCTGATGTCACTCACGATAGTAACCAAGGAATGTGTTTGGCAAGTATGAGGCGATATGTCTATAGGTTCTTCATATTTATTTTCAGCACAGAAACCTTTCTCGGCTTCCGCCTTTCTTACTGTGTGCGCAACAAAGCGCAAAAATAATTACACTGTCAAATAAATAGTAGTGGTTGAGGGAGAGAGAGAAAAGGGAGCGCTATGTACATGAGACAAATAAAAATAACAGTGAACAGTGATATTGCACTCGCGTTGAGACTTGTACTGTCGGCATGGCGGAGTGGCACGCTCGGCCCTATATAGTATGCTTGGCAAGGGTTGGCAGAGACACACGCGGCGCGAACAGTTGAAATCCAGTGTTGGTCATTAGTGCCCGTGGGAAAAACAGAGGCCATTGGCCAATAAATAAATGTTTACTGTATACTAGAAGCAGTTGTGACAATAGAATTAAATTAGAGTATAAAATCTTTTGCTCTCTTATAATAATATGTACAGAAATAAATAAGCGGCTTGGCGCCTATGTACAGAGAATTGCACTAGATGCATTGTCTGCATTGCCGTATCAGTGTGGGAAAGTGAATAGTTCGATCCTGAGCCAGTCCAGTTGCTGGCGGCGTGTGTGTGCGCGTGATGTGACAGTGTGACGCTGAACTACAAGGAGTGCAGGTTGTCACTGCACTTTGACTCCATGCTGCCGCTGCTCATCATGTTGGTCGAAGTCTTGTTGGTCTGCATGCAGCTGATGTCCTCCATACTGGACATACTCGAGTCTTCGGTAGAACGCAGCCACGGGTGAGAGTAGATCTGCTCGATGGAGGGACGGTCGCACGGCCTCACCGACAGGCATTGCGCTATGAGAGATCTGACGTCTGCAAATACGAGAGACAGAAATCATTACACACGGCTCGTGTCACGAGACAATGACGGCAAGGGCAGCTGCACGCGTGACGAGCAAATCAAAACATCGCTGCAATGCGTCTGAGGATTCCATAACATTCGCGGATCAATATATTTGTTTCCTTAATGCGTTGGTTGTAGTTATGCCCAGCCAAAGGCCGTATCGATCACGCATTGAGTAATAATTATCGGCGTACGCAGGCATGCGTGCTTACGCGGCGGCTTAAAATAGTCACTGGTTACTAACCGCGCCATCCGACTGAGAAACACAAAGACGACCCTCACCTTCACTGAGATGTGGCTTGAAGTTGAGTTCGGCCTTGCATATCTGTTCGTCCAGTTCAAAGGGAATGTCGCCGCAGACCATGTCGTAGAGCAGGACGCCGAGAGACCAGACGGCTGCCGACCTGGCATGATAGCGGTGCTGCTTAATCCACTCAGGAGGGCTGTACACTCTCGTACCTGGAGGTAAAAAAACGATACCGTCAATACCACAATCACAGTGCTGGGTGCCAGCAGCCGGTGCGTCACAATACAGGAGGGAGAGAGAGCAGGCATACGACGCACTCACACACTCACGGCTGGAGAGCGGCCATCATTAGAGCCGATCGATACAGTTATTCAGACAGCTCGTGCCCGTTATTGTATCTGTACACAAAGAGTCAAATTGAGCTTTGATCGTTGGGCGCACGAGCGGCAATCTCGCCTTCCAATTACCCTTGTCTACCTGTTACTAAGACAAGAACAAATCACTGCTCTCAGCTCCCCGTTACGAGAGACGCGTCGGCAATTAGGCAAACGCCAGCGCAACACTCGATTATTCATTCATACGTACAGGCGCACTGTCAGAGAGAGAGAGAGGCAAGGGGGAAGGCAGTGCATTGGGCTAATCGACAGGGGCGTAGCTGGCGCGATGCCAGCTTATCATGCTGCCTCAACCCTAGTACGTTCCCATAGGATCAGCAAACAAATCGTACACCTATTCCGGTTCTCAAGCTAGTGAGGCCGCTGCTATTTACGACTGGCACACAGCATGAATGGGAGGACCCATTCACTCAACTGAAGGGATTATTTGACGATTGACGTAACGTCGCATACCACAGCTAGGAGATTAAATCCTACTTCCATGGTGACAGACATCTTGTGCGTCACACCGCTCGAGTTGAGAAAGTCGGAGACAGGTACAAGGCCTAAATGTGTCACGACCGTACCCAGACTAACAGTACTCCAGTTTTAGCACGTTCTACCACCATACGACTGCCTCGTGATCTCACCGCTAGCTACTGACCCTAGAGGTGATGGACGGCCTACCACAAACATTCCAACACGGCCACGCAACTCCAGCTTGGCACAGGCCCACACGACTATATTTAGCCTCACAGTTCAGCCACGCATGAGTATGGTCGTACAAGGAAAAGGAAACTCACCGTCAAAGTCTGTATATACTGTGTCCTTGAGGAAAGCACCACTGCCGAAGTCGATGAGATATAATTGTCCAGTTTTCACATTGACCAGAATGTTTTCGTCCTTAACGTCCCTATGCACAACACCAGCTTTGTGGATTTCGTTGATAGTGTCCAAGATTTGTCTGAAGAACGCTCTAGCGCAGCTCTCCTTTAGCACCTTCTTCTCCGATATGTAGTCGAATAAATCCATACAGTGATCTGGTTTCTCCAGTACAAGCATGAATGATTTAGGCTGTTCGTAATAGTCCAATAGTTTGTTAACTCCCTTGATGTGAGATACCTTCTTGAGCAAAGCGACCTCAAATGGGATGAGCTGATCTCCAGCCTGATGAAGAAAAGGAAAGTTTTATACAACTGATGAGCACGTGGTAGTATAGATTTACTGCGTAAATACACACCCTACACCAGTCGGTAACTTTGGATTTCTTGATGACTTTAACAGCGACTGGCAACTTATCCGATTTTCTCTCACCAGCGAACACTGTACCAAATCCACCACTACCAAGTTCTTCTCCCTGGCAGAAGTACTTGTCAGCGAATGATGCCATCGCTAGAAATCAAATAAGTTGTTTCCATTAGAAGATCTGTAGAATGACTTGAGACTGCTCATGTCTATATGCATAAGCGTCTCTCCCAGTCTCACTACAAAGTATAGTTACCTGATTTGGACTTATCCACTTGCTGTTTAGTGTTGACAGGCGTATTCCCAATGCCAAACTGATGGACGTTCTTTGTAGCAAGCATAGTTATACGAGCAGTGAAAAGGCGCAAACTATTTACGTGCTACCGAGCTGGAGTACTACAGCACCGATGTGCGATTACACTATGAATGCCTGTTCTAACAGCTTTACCGCGATACTAATTGAGTGACCCCCAGAACGCGTATTAATCTACGTTGTCTGGGATGAAGATTTCGTAGCTAGGGCGTCGAAAATCTCAAATAATTAATTATAAGGTAAATAATATAATTAAAAAACTATCTACAAAGTCTATTTTTGAAAATAAATTTGTCTGATTATAAAGTCTGTACTAAGCTACGTCGTATTGTATTTTTACTACGCGCAATATTCGTCTACGTGTAGTGGCGTGAAACAACTCTTGGCTTTCGTCCAACAGATGATTCGCGCCAATCAGATTCGAGTATTCATTCAAACGCTGCTCTACGAAGCTTATCATTCATTCGTCGCGCGACACTTTCCACGAAGAAGCATTTCCAGCATCGCCAGTTACAGGCGGGAAACACGTGCGGGCTTTGTAATTGATAGTGGCCTTTTGTTGCGTCTATCTCCTTTGTATTGTACTCTTGTGGTACCTAAGCTCGATGTTTAACTTCATCATGGTTATCTGGTGGAGGAAGGAGATAGGAGATAAAATGAAACGACCTGAATCTAGTTAATGTATTAAATGAGTGTAAAGAAATGTGTAAAAATCGGCCTGTCACACCATTCAATCGTGCTAATCTTGCTTCGATGTGCTTTAGTTTGGGCGATCTGAAGCTAGCGGCTATCATTTTTAGGTGGAAATTCTGCCGAAGAAATTACGTGATCCACACGATGTGACAACTCCCACAAATGACACCACAACTGTTGTCCCCATTTTCTGCAAACCCCCCTCTACGGACTGCATAGAGCACAAGGGTGGTGATTGTGGAATGATGGTTGTCATGCTGAAGTGTGCAGTATTTGCTCCCAGTCATAGTTACAAGTACATGCATTCGCTGTCCTTTGTGAATTGTGTAGGATACGTTTCACACCTTTGCAGAATCACCGATGAAAGGTGCAACAATTTCGACAACAGATCTCCTCTAGTCCTTATTGATGGACGTACTCATACTTATAACAAAGGGTTATGCATGTTTCGGACCCCATTTCAAATCAGTGCCCATTTAAAAGCAATAAGCCGATCCATTGAAAGCTTAATGGCGTTCTCATTATACAAATACCTATGTGAGCTGCAAGCGTCACAACAGTGTCTGCTTTGTGTTTTGGCGGGATTATTTCCAAACCTCTTCATCCACACAAGCTCGTTAGCAACGGCGCAATTCTTGGCTTGGATTTCTGTTTAAAGAGAGCTCCGACACAATGAGTACACCATTCCATTAGAATAAGCTGACCCTTGTTTGACTACATAGGAGAGTACTCAGGACAACCACGTAATCAAAATTCAAACGACCCATTCTTCAAGAACTAACAGAAAGTTATTATTTGTAGAGTCACAATTGCATAGTTTCGACTGCTAAATAATGGGAACGCGCTTGTTGAAAATCCCCTTATATAACGGGAGCGTAGAAAGAAAATCAGGTGCGTTCTCGTCCCAGCGCCTAACGCATGTCAAAGAGTTTTGAAGTGGCGGGCATGCAAATAATTTATTAATACAAGTCTTGTGTGAAAGGCTGTTGACTCGTCAATGGGCCTCTTGTGATGCTGATCGTCTCACGTCAGACAACTGGAATCTGCAGCAGATGTTTTCCACAGTTGAACAGCTCATACCTCTTATCTCATAAACACAAACAGATGGTCACACGACTATTTTCATAATGATCAAAAGTCTGGCTCGTTGCCAGCTCACTGTGTGAGGGCCAGACAACTGTATGTTTGTTTGAATGGGTGACATTTTAATTCTTACACTAAATATATCGTAGATGCAAATCATAATTGACCGTCCAGCAATCAACAAACACCTGCTGGTGAACATAGAGCGAAGCAGTGCTTTGTATCTAATTGATTATAGGCAGGTAGCAAGATAAGTCTGCATGAGTATGAGTAAACTTGTCTATGCCATTTTTCACAACCATGTCCACATCACTCATGGTGGGCACTCATCTGCCATGTATAATTCTGCCTACACGTCTGGTAATTTAATCTCATTGCGCAGTAAGAAGAAATTCACGTGCATAGATGCTGCATAAAGAAATAAACGAGGCTACTACTAGTGTACTAGGTCATCAAGGAATGAAGGAAGACAAAAGGTGACATCCCTCGGATTGCCGCGTAAGAGAAGGCAACTCCTTTTAATATTTCGGCTCTTTTGCGCGGATAACTACTTTCTCGAAATTTCTGACGTATAACCTTGAAACCGCAATTTTATATCATTTACATTCTTTATATATATAATTTTTGTGATAGATACGCCAAATCTGAGAGTACAAGAAATACAGCTCCCGTTGTTATTTCGCTAGATCGATCTCTGATCTTAGTTTCCGGAATCTCACAGCTGATTTTTGTTGGTGTACGTGGACGCCCAAAAACCAGCGTATGTTCGCGGCGAGTAATCGGCAATTGGGCTCTGACTCGATCTGAAAACCTTTCGACCAGCGAGATATGGGGGATTGTGCAACAGAATCAGCCTTTTTTGCTTCCGTGAAACTGTATCCTTCAGGAAATGATCGTACGAATGACGAAGACGATTACCTGAGCATAGCTACTTCCCTAGATGCGTCCACAGCGTTCCTTCCATTTTTCGGTGAATACGAGTTCGAATGAATGATTCTACTATATCGGTCAAGCATCGAATACTGACCAATAATGATCTCTTCTAACTTTGCTCTCTTTTTTTAGATATCTTTGGCGCTTTACTGAAACTGTGCAAGAATGACTTGGAGGGTAACATAACGGTCAGTATGAACTAACCAGTAATAGCGGCAGACTGAAATCAATATGTAGATCTCGTTATGGTCTCGATAGGATTTCCGTGTCGCTCTATATGATGATAGATAATTGTAAACAATGGGAAAGAGATTTCTCACCCAGACCCATTGAGTGGTACTACCCTATGGTTCTTACCAGAACTCTGTGAGTTTGAGAAACCTCAGTATCTTACCAGTCCCTAACAGAGCACACTTCCATAGCCCACTCACTTACGTCTACATGTTCTGCTGCTGTTGTCAGCCGTTGGATGTGATTATGCGTTACTGCACCCAAGGCTCCAACCACCACAGGGGCAACTATTGCAGCTATATTCTATATTCTTTCCAGTACCTCCCCCAATGGTCGATACTTCTCTGTGTATATTACTCATAACTCAAACGTAACGTATTTGTCCTTCAGAAAATAAAGACCAAATCAGCTAAAGTTCCAGATGTGACAACATTCAGACAGCTGCTTGAATATGAAATAAACAATAAAGAAGCGAAGGCAAAGGACAGCGCGTGTATAGCGGCTCTTTGGTACAAGAGGTCAGAAATACTGATGCACTGTGACTATGGCTCAGTAGCATTGTGTGACACTGATGCTGGCCAAAGCTGATGATTTGAAAGTCTGCGTTTGAGATCTGATAATCATCTGGTGCTAAATCAAATCAAATTTAGACAATGAAGTCTTTTGTGGCAGACACGATAGAATCGTAGCCGTGTGGGTTAGTGGCCAATGTCAAGGTTGATGATGGCTAGAAGTAAAGTATACGTAAAGAGTAAAGTAAAGAATGAATGAATGATTATAAGGATGAGTTGCTTATGATGGAGGTGTGCTAATGCTTGTTCAGTACCGAACCATTTGAGGTAAATAAGATGTCGTTAATACGCTGATACTGCATACATGGTAATTATAGCCGTGTTTTAAATATAGCGAAATAGTGATTTCATGAGTTCCGCTATCAATAATACAGCAGAGTTGCTTACCGATGACTGGTACTTACTGACGCAC